>ERZ857827.114-NODE-114-length-132742-cov-23.916638_pt1 | contig 132742 bp, 120 predicted proteins | sample MGYA00519761_ERZ857827 | MGnify/ENA primary metagenome ERZ857827 (study PRJEB31778, sample SAMEA3449370) | human gut metagenome | biome: human gut; feature: human-associated habitat; material: faeces | place: United Kingdom | collected 2010/2012 ... | reverse complement strand
AACGCAGTTTGGAACACCTGCTCAGAAAATGCAAAAGGAAGTCCGTACCGATGAGCGGCGGACTTCCTTTTTTGCTGACAATCTGAAATCGTTACGATACAGCTTTCGATTGTCAGTGCCTGCGAGGGGACATGATGCGTAGCAGGCGACAGCCAAATTCTAATTTTATCATTAATGCAAAAATGAGAAAATTGATATTGACAGCGATGTAATTCAAGGATATACTATAATTGCATCATTCGATGAGATTTGATGAAATTGAAATTCAAATGAGGGCAGTGCATGAGAGCGTTCGACTTCAAAACAGAATACAACAAATTGCTGACACCGGAGGTCGTGGCCTACCTGACGCAGATTCACGAATACAAGGGGCAGCAAAATCTCTTTATCGCGGCTAAAGCGGATGCGTTGTCTGAACTTCTGGAAGTTGCGAAAATTCAGAGCACAGAGGCATCTAACCGCATCGAGGGAATTATCACCACGAATGACAGACTGAAGAAAATCGTGCGTGATAAAACAATGCCAAAAACTCGCAGTGAAAAAGAGATTGCCGGATACCGCGATGTGCTTGCAACGATTCATGAAAGCCATGACTATATCCCGCCAAAGCCGTCCATCATTTTGCAGCTTCACCGGGATCTGTACAAATACAGCGGTAAGTCCATCGGCGGCTGCTTCAAAAATTCGGATAACGTGATTGCCGAAGAACTGCCGGACGGTCAGCAGATTGTCCGGTTTGAGCCTGTCCCTGCGTGGGAAACGCCAGAGGCTATTACGGCGCTGTGCAGCGCGTTTGAAGCGGCTATGCAGGATGCTGAACTCGACCCGTTGCTGCTGATTCCCATCTTTATACTGGACTTTCTCTGTATCCATCCCTTCAACGATGGCAACGGCCGCATGAGCAGGCTCCTGACGCTGCTGCTCCTGTACCGCTCCGGCTATATCGTGGGCAAGTATATCAGCATTGAGAAATTGATCTCCGACACCAAGGAAACCTATTACGAGGTCCTGCAAGCCAGCTCCTATAACTGGCATGAAGGGACGAACGATTATGCGCCTTTCGTGACCTATATGCTGGGTGTTCTGGTGGCGGCTTACCGGGATTTCGAGAGCCGGATCGAGCTGCTGACCACCAAGGGACTTTCCAAGCCCGACCGTGTGCGGGAGATCATCAAGAACCACCTCGGCAAGATCACCAAGAGTGAAATCATGGCCAAATGCCCGGATATCAGCCAGATCACCGTCCAGCGCGCACTGGCGGATTTGATAAAGTCTGGAGAAATCTTGAAAATCGGCGGCGGGCGCTACACTTCTTACACTTGGAACAGGGAGAGAGAATAAATGATTACAGGTGAACTGAAAAACAAAATCGACAGCCTCTGGGATATTTTTGCGGCGGGCGGACTGGTGAACCCGCTGGATGTTATTGAGCAGATCACCTATCTGATGTTCATCCATGATCTGGATGACACCGACAATCTCCGGGCCAAGGAAGCTGCCATGCTGGGGCTGCCGTATCAGAGCATTTTTGCGGATGAGGTGCAGGTCGGTGACCGTACCATCGACGGCCAGCAGCTTAAGTGGAGTGTATTCCACGATTTCCCCGCCGGAAAGATGTACAGCGTGATGCAGGAGTGGGTGTTTCCGTTCATCAAGAACCTCCACGGGGATAAGAACAGCGCCTACTCCAAGTATATGGACGATGCCATTTTCAAGCTGCCCACGCCGCTGCTGCTGTCCAAGGTGGTGGACGCGCTGGACGAGATTTATCGCCTGATGAATGAAATACAGTCTTCTGATATTCGGGGCGATGTGTATGAGTATATTTCCTCGCGTTTACAGGTCAATGGTCGTGCCGGTGCCTTTCGTACGCCGCGGCACATCATTCGTATGATAGTTGAAATGATTGAACCAAAACCAGATGATGTAATTTGCGACCCGGCATGCGGAACAGCTGGTTTTTTGGTTGAAGCCGGGAAATATCTGAAAACTAATCATAGTGAAATCTTCTTTGATCGCATCAAAAAAGATCACTTTATGAATCACATGTTTTCTGGCTTTGATATGGGACGGACTATGCTCCGCATCGGCGCGATGAACATGATGACCCACGGCATTGACAATCCCTTTATCGAATACCGGGACAGCTTGTCCGATCAGAACCCGGACAAGGAGAAATATTCCCTGATTTTGGCCAATCCACCGTTCAAGGGCAGTCTGGATGCCGACACCGTGTCGGCGGATCTTCTTAAGGTCTGCAAGACCAAGAAAACGGAACTGCTGTTTCTGGCTCTGTTCCTGCGGATGCTCCGCATCGGCGGGCGCTGCGCCTGCATCGTCCCAGACGGTGTGCTATTCGGCTCTTCCACCGCACACAAAGCCATCCGAAAGGAGCTGGTGGACGGCAACCGGCTGGAGGCCGTGATCTCCATGCCCTCCGGCGTATTCAAGCCCTATGCAGGGGTGTCTACCGCGGTGCTGATCTTCACCAAGACCGGCCACGGTGGTACAGACAATGTGTGGTTCTATGATATGACCGCCGACGGCTTTTCGCTGGACGATAAGCGCAGCCCGGTGGCAGACAACGATATCCCTGATATCATTGCACGGTTCCGCAATCTGGATGCCGAAAAAGACCGCCGGCGCACGGAAAAATCCTTCTTCGTGCCCAAGGCGGAGATCGTGGACAATGGTTATGACCTGTCCATAAATAAATACAAGAAAACCGAGTACAAGCCCGTGGAGTATCCCTCTACGCAGGAAATCATGGCGGAGCTTCGGGAGCTGGAGCTTGAGATCACAAAGGGGTTGGCGGAGTTGGAGGAGATGCTGTGATGGCGAGGTTGGGGGATATTTGTGAGAAAGTAACTGATTATGTTGCGAGTGGCAGTTTTGCTGCGCTTAAAGAAAATGTCCTCATTACTAATGAGGAAAACTATGCCATTATGGTGAAAACTGCGGATTTTTCTAATGGATTTACTAAGGCTTTAACCTACACGGATAAGCGTGGATATGATTTTTTGAAAAACTCTAATCTATTTGGCGGCGAATTGATTCTAAGTAATATCGGTTCGATAGGCAAGGTGTTTAAGGTTCCATACTTAGACCGGCCGATGACCCTGGCATCCAATACGGTCATGATTAAGACAGCAACGCCTGAATTGACTGATTACTTATACTACTATTTTTTGTCACCTGCGGGATATAAAAGCCTGTTGTCAATATCCTCTGGTACATCAATGTTGAAGTTCAACAAAACTGAACTAAAAAAACTGGAAATTCCTATTCCTGATATTGATAAGCAGAGACGTATTATAGCTGTTATGGATAAGGTCAGCAATCTGATCTCCCTCCGCAAGCAGCAGCTTGCCAAGCTGGACGAGCTTGTCAAAGCCCGATTTGTCGAAATGTTTGGTGGCATACACGATAGTAAAATGTATCCGTATAAATTAGTAAATGACTTGACTGATGTTATTAGCGGTGGCACACCAAGTAGAGATGTAAACGAATATTGGGAAGGCGGAACTATTCCTTGGGTAAAAACTACGGAACTTCAAAACAATTATGTTACCGAAGTTGAGGAATATATAACGGAAGAAGGGTTAAATAACTCTTCAGCGAAAATCGTTCCAGCCGGAACTGTCTTGATTGCAATGTATGGTCAAGGCAAAACAAGAGGAATGACCGCTTATTTGGGCATAGAAGCCTGCACAAATCAAGCATGTGCTTGTATTCTGCCATCGGACAAAATCAATCAGACATTCTTGTGGCAGTTTTTTGTATTATCCTATGACAATTTGCGAAACAGGGCAAAGGGTGGTAATCAGCCGAACTTGAACGGGAACATTATAAAAAACTACCCTGTTCTCTATCCACCAATAGAACTGCAAGAACAGTTTGCCGCCTTTGTCAAACAGACCGACAAATCAAAAGCCGCGGTACAGAAGGCGCTGGACGAGGCGCAGTTGCTGTTTGACAGTTTAATGCAGAAATATTTTGAATGAGGTGAATAATATGGATTTTAATAGCATGATGTTCAATAATTATTATGTAAATCAAGCGTATTATCAACAGCAGCAAGAGCAGATTTTGAGATATCAGCTTGAGCAAAGCGAAGAAGTGCGAAAGGCTGTACAAGCAATGAACGACCTGTGCAAAGCAGTGAAAAAGATGGATGATGCACATCAGCAGGAAGCCTTCTATGCGTGCCTTGCGGTATTTGCACGCGAATATGGCTGGTAAGTAAATTGAATTTGATTGTATTTGTGAAATTGACAGAGGTATCACATGACCAACTTTGACATCTTCGCAACCACCCCGCAATTTGAGCCTTTCGCTTCCGTGGCCGTCTCCGCCGAGCGGATTCTACATATCGACCCGTCTGCCTGCGTCTTGAACTGCCGCAGGGCGATGGAGTTTGCCGTGAAGTGGATGTATTCCGTGGACAAGGCGCTGGTTATGCCTTATCAGGATTCTCTGGTGAGCCTCATGAATGCCGAAGACTTCCGGGACATCGTGGGCGCGGACATCTGGCGGCGGATGGATCTGATCCGCCGCATGGGAAACAATGCCGCCCACACCGGCAAGAAAATCACCGAAGAGCAGGCGGCGCTGTGTCTGGAGAACCTCTATGTATTCTTGGACTTCGTGGCCTATTGCTATGGTGAGAACTACACCGAAGGGCATTTTGACCGTTCCTTGCTGATGCAGCCCGCCGAAGCGCCCGCAGTTCCTTCGCAGACGATACCCGATGTGGATTTTGCAGCCCTTATGGCGGAGAATGCTGCGCTGAAGGAAGAACTGACTGCCCGCCGAGCCGAGCAGCAGCAGACCTATGTGCCAAAGCCCCTCGACCTGTCTGAGTACAAGACCCGTAAGCTGTATATCGACACCATGCTCACAGATGCGGGCTGGACAGAGGGCAAGGACTGGCTGAATGAGGTAGAACTGCCCGGTATGCCAAACAAGTCCGAGGTCGGCTATGCGGACTACGTGCTCTACGGGGACGACGGCCGCCCGCTGGCAGTGGTGGAAGCCAAGCGCACCTGCGTGGACGTAGCTAAGGGCCGCCAACAGGCAAAGCTCTATGCAGACCTGCTGGAAAAGAAGTATCACCGCCGCCCGGTCATTTTCCTGACCAATGGCTTTGAGACCCGCATTACGGACAATATCTATCCCGAACGCAAGTGTGCCGCTATCTACTCCAAGCGGGATCTGGAAAAACTGTTCAATCTCCAGACCATGCGGACAAGCCTGAAAAATGTCATGGTGGATCGGAAGATAGCCGGACGCTATTATCAGGAGGGCGCGATCAAGGCTGCCTGCGATGCCTTTGCCCGCAACCGGCGCAAGGCGCTGCTGGTCATGGCCACCGGCTCCGGAAAAACGAGAACAGTTATTGCCCTATGCGATGTGCTGCTCCAGCACGGCTGGGTGAAAAATATCCTGTTTCTTGCTGACCGCAACAGTCTGGTAACGCAGGCAAAGCGCAGCTTTGTGAATCTGCTGCCCGATCTCTCCGTTACCAATCTCTGCGAGGAGAAGGATAACTACACCGCTCACTGCGTCTTTTCTACTTATCAGACCATGTACAATGTCATTGACAGCGTACAGGATGAAGACGGCAAGCTCTTTACCTGTGGGCACTTTGACCTTGTGATCTGCGACGAAGCGCACCGCTCGGTTTATAACAAATACCGGGATATTTTCAATTATTTCGACGCGCCGCTGGTTGGACTGACGGCCACGCCCAAGGATGAGATTGACAAGAATACCTATGAGATATTTGAGTTGGAAAATGGCGTGCCCACCTATGGCTATGAGCTGTCACAGGCGGTCAAGGACGGGTATCTGGTGGATTTCCTGTCTGTAGAAACGAAGCTGAAATTCATTGAACAGGGCATTGTCTACGATGAACTTTCCGACGCGGACAAGCGGGCTTACGAGGACACTTTTGAGGACGAGAATGGTGAACTTCCGGAGAGTATTGCATCGTCGGCGCTGAACGAGTGGATTTTCAATGAAGATACCATCCGGCAGGTGTTGAATACGCTGATGACCAATGGCCTGACCATCGACTATGGCAGCAAATTGGGCAAAACCATCATCTTTGCAAAGAACCACATCCACGCCGAGAAAATCCTTGAGGTATTCAACAAGGAATATCCGCACTTGCCCGGTTTCGCCAAAGTCATCGACAACTATATGACCTATGCGCAAAGCGCCATCGATGAGTTTTCTGATCCGAAAAAGCTGCCGCAGATTGCCATTTCTGTAGATATGCTGGACACCGGCATTGACGTGCCGGAGGTGCTGAATCTAGTGTTTTTCAAGAAGGTCATGAGCAAGGCGAAGTTCTGGCAGATGATCGGGCGCGGCACCCGTCTGTGCCCGAGGCTGATGGACGGTAAGGATAAGGACAAGTTCTACATCTTTGACTTTTGCGGCAACTTTGAGTTCTTTCGCATGAACAAGGGACGGCCCACTGCCAATATGATTGCCTTACAAGGAGCGATCTTCCATCTGAAGGCCCAAATTGCGTTCAAATTGCAAGACTTGGCGTATCAGACAACGGACTTGATTGCCTTCCGCAAGACGCTGGTGGAGGACATGGTGCGCAAGGTGCAGGAGTTGAACAAGGATAATTTTGCGGTTCGACAGCACCTGAAATATGTGGAGCGGTATGCCGAACCGGACAGTTACAATGCCTTGACCTATGAGGACACGCTGCTCATGGGGCAGGAGCTTGCACCGCTCATCACGCCGGAAGAGGACGATGCTAAGGCGCTGCGGTTCGATGCGCTGATATACGGCATTGAGCTTGCCTATCTCGCCGGAAAGAAATACGGCAAAGCCCGCAGCGACCTGTTCAAGAAAGTTTCCGCCGTTGCATCTGTGGCGAACATCCCAGAAATCATGGCTCAAGCCGAATTGATCGACAAAATTCTGCATACGGACTATGTAGAGAATGCCGGAATCAACGAATTTGAGCATATCCGGGAAAATCTGCGAGACCTTATGAAGTATATCCCGCAAACCAGCGTGCGCTATGATACGAATTTTGATGATGAGATTCTCTCTGTAGACTGGAATGAATCAGATTTGGAAAATGATGACCTTAAGAACTACAAGGCTAAAGCAGAATTCTATGTGCGGCAGCACATGGACAATGTGGTGATTGCCAAACTCAAAAGCAATGTCCCCCTGACCGCGGAAGATGTACAGGCGCTGGAGAAAATTCTTTGGAGTGAAGTCGGCACCAAGCAGGACTATGAGGCCGAGTATGGGCAAAAGCCGCTGGGCGAGTTCGTGCGAGAAATCGTCGGGGTTGACATGAACGCGGCAAAGGAGGCGTTTGCGCAGTATCTGAACGATGCCAGCTTGGACAGCAGGCAGATTTACTTCGTAAACCAGATTGTGGAGTACATTGTTCATAACGGCATGATGAAAGATATGTCCGTTTTGCAGGAAGCACCGTTTACCGACTACGGCAGCATCGTGGAAGTGTTCACAGACCTGTCCGTGTGGGCAGGCATCCGACAGGCGATTGAACGGGTCAATGCCAATGCGTTGGCGGCGTAAAAAAATTCATTGATTAGGAGGGAACACAATATGGCAAAAGACTTGACAGTATCTCGTATTGATCGTCAGAATATTCTCAACAATGACTTGGCCGTACAGGAGATTCAAGAAAAATCGGGAATCCAAGGAATCTTGTGGGAAAATAAAATATACATCACCAGAGAAGATGTTGCTACATTTTTTGAAGTTGATATTCGGACAATCAGCAGATATATAGAGCAAAATAACGAGGAACTAACGCAAAATGGTTATGAAGTTCTCCGGGGAAAACGACTTAAAGACTTTCTCGAAGCAGGGCAGGAGAGATTTGCTAAGGACATTTATGTCCCTAGCAAAATTCGTCAACTTGGTGTTTTTGACTTCAAGTCATTTCTGAATTTGGCAATGCTTCTTTCCGAGAGCGATCGAGCAAAAGCATTACGACAAATGATGCTCGATATCGTTATTGATTTGATTAATCGGAAAACCGGCGGTGGAACAAAATACATTAACCAGCGAGATAAGGACTTTGTGTTTGCATCGCTTCAAGAAGATAACTATCGTAGAAATTTTACAGATACACTTAAAGAATGTGTTGAAGATGACAAATATAAGTATGCTCGGTTTACTGATATGATTTATGTCAGTATTTTTCGTGAGAAGGCGAAAGAATACAAGAAAATATTAGACCTAAAGGCCAACGAGAAAATTCGCGACACATTTTACAGTGAAATTTTAGATATTATTGCCGCATATGAAAGCGGCCTGGCAGACGCTATTCGCAAAAAGAATACTGAGTTGAACCGCAAAATGACAATATCCGAAACAGAGATATTGTTTCATGAGTTTGAAAATATGGCATTGTGGAAACCACTGATTCAAAGAGGGCGCATTAAAATGGCTAGCCGGGATATGGCGTTAAGAGATGCGTTCCATTACCAGCTTTCTGAGTATATCCAGCCTCTTGAGAAAGACGAGTATCAAAAGTTCCTAGGAGCAACAGGAGATGAACTTGAAAGACTTATGGAGGAAAATAAAGATGTGCTTAAACGGCTAAAGGAGCGTAATTAAATGGAAGGCCTAGTGTATCTTACGCTTGAGCAAGCAGAGCGCACACACGAGAAGACAATCCAATATAGTGGCGGTGGAACTTATGAGCATTTTGATTTAGGACGGTTGGAGAGCGTTTTACATAATATACAAAACGATGATTACTATCCAACGTTTGAGGAAAAACTGACGCACCTCTTTTTTTGTGTTTGCGAATTTCATTGCTTTGCCGATGGTAACAAACGTCTCGCCATAACACTGAGTGCGCAGTTTCTTTTGTTAAATGGTTATATTGCGGTAGCGAAAAGCTTTTTTACGGTGATGGAAAATATCAGCTATCAGGTTGCTGCTGGGAAAATCGATAAAGACCTGTTGCTTCGAATAATTACCGCCGTGATGGATGGCACATATGATACAGATGAGGAACTGAAAATTGAGATTATTCATGCGACCGAGTAGCCAATCAACAGAATACTTCCTTTAGCGTCATGGTAAAATGCCGCACGATGCCTGCATCGGCCACCGTGCGGCGTTTTCCTTCTGTTTCACCCTCTCCCGTATTCCCACGGCTAAGACCTACCATTTCGTCACTATGTACTACTTCCACCCATTCCGTTTGGCCAAATCATCCATCGCTGCGCAGAACCGCTCCCACCGTGCCAATGTTATCTGTGACGGGTCGCCTTCGCGTATTCTCAGCGTTCTTCGTATCTCCTTGGGTATGACTACGCGGCCCAGCTCATCAATTCTCCGCACAATTCCGGTTGCCTTCATGGTTCTCTATTCCTCCTGAATAATTCATTTCCATGCTTGCCATATCATGTTTTGTATCGGTAGTATGTGGAAGGATAAGGGGGATTATGCATGAAAGCAAACTATTATGCAGCGGTGCAAAGTTTTTTGCAATTGACGCTGCATTATACGAATGCTAAGATTTAGCTATAAAGTTAGTTGTCGATAACCTTATTGTTTTTCTGTATTTGTGGTTTATATTTTTAGCGGAGGATAGCTATGCTGGAACATTACCTTGACCAACTTGGCGATATGCTGCACCTGTGTGCGGATACAGACGGCATACTTATCGTCAATAAACAAGGCGTTATTGAATACCACAGCATGCCCATGCCCGCCTATTACACACACGAGGACACCGTAGGAAAACATATATTAGATATTTACCCAAGCCTTACCGAAGAAACATCCACCATACTTACCGTGCTGCGCACAGGCATTCCTTCTTATCAAAAAGTGCAGCGCCTTATAAACGACCGCGGGCAAAACGTAACGCTTGAATCAACAACTCTACCTATAATAGTTGGCAGCAATGTTGAAGGCGTTGTAGATTCATCTCACTTTTTTGAAATAGGCCACCGGGTAGTGCGCAGCGGCCCTAATGGCGAGCTTTCAACGCTGGACAGTATAATAACCGAAAACACATGCATGAAAAAGCTGAAACAGCGCATATGGGACGCCGCGCAAACCAATTCTCCCGCCATTATATACGGCGAAATAGGCACGGGCAAAAAGCTTGCGGCAGAGGCGCTTCATCGCGAAGGCCCGCGCGCAAACGGCCCGTTTATAGTGCAAAACTGCGCCGCCATGCACGATGATGACAATCCGTTTTACTGCGAATCTGCCGGTGCTGAAAAGAATCTTTTTGAACTTGCGGACGGCGGCACGCTGCTTCTGGATGAATTTGATTGCCTGAGTCACACATTGCAGGCAAAGCTGATCAAGGCCCTCAGCCGCAATAAGCGCCACGCTATCAATGCGCCGAACGCCGCGTATGACGTGCGCGTAGTTGCCGCCATGAACGATGATCCTTATGCCGCCCTGCGCGAAAAACGGCTTAGGGAAGATCTTTATTATAAGCTTGGCGTTATAAAATTGCGAATGCCTCCGCTTAGGGAACACGCTGACGATATACCGCTGCTGATGCGCTATTTTATCGATAAATATAATCTCGAGATGAAGCGAAGCGTGCACGTTGTGAGCAGCATGGTTGAGAGCATACTTCGCCAGTATAGCTGGCCGGGTAACGTTCAGGAGCTAAAAAATGTTATAGAGGGCGCGCTCGTATCCATGCGTTCCGATACACTCAGAATAAACGACGTCCGGGAGGTGCTGCTTTCCGTATCCGGCCGCGGTTCTCTCCCCGGTATGCTGGATAGCACTCCTCCCGCCAATTCCGAAAGCTTTTCTTTGAATGAAGCGCTTGAAAATTACGAAAAAGGCATAATACTGCAAGCGTTGCAGGAAACTCACTCCATATCCCAGGCAGCAAGAAGGCTTGGCATTTCCCGTCAAAATCTTCAATACAGGCTGCAAAAATACAATATCTGACCTCCACGCTAACTGAATCTTTAATACACTTTGAAGGAGAACGAACAATGCGCAGATTATGGTACAACGCAACTGTTGCCAGCATGGATGGCAACATGAACGCCTATCAGGCCATCGGCACAGATGGCATCAAAATAGTGTTCCTTGGCAGCAGCGCGGATGCCGAGCGTCAAAGCTGGGACGAGAAGCGCAATATGAACGGGGCTATGATATTGCCCGGATTCAATGATACCCATATGCATATGCTCTATTATGCCACATTCAGCCGCAGCGTTATGCTGTTCGGTGTGGATTCGATAGACGGCATGGTTGGACGGCTGCGCAATCGAATAGCAAAAGAACAACCTTCTTATGTAATAGGTGTGGGCTGGAACCAGGAGTACATGAAGGAAGGCCGCCTTATTACAAAGGCAGACCTTGACCGTGTATCGCGCGACATACCCGTATTTGCCGTGCGCGCATGCATACATGTTGCCGCATGCAATAGCGCAGCACTTGAACTGATAAGCAAAGCGGAGCTTAGCGATGATATTCGCGTTGGTATAGATTACGCTACCGGCATACTTCGTGAAAGCGCCGTTGGGCTGTACCGCACGGTCGTGCCGCCGCTTAGCGATGCGGAAATAGAATCGCTTATACTCGACACTCAAAAGAAGCTGAATGCGGACGGCATAACCGCCATACACACAGATGACCTTGCCTCCGTCCCCGGCGTTGAAGGCGAAAGGCTTCTTAGCATATTCAAGCGCATGGATGACGAAGGCAAGCTTACCGTTCGCATTATAGAGCAGGCGCAGGGATATGGCGATGGTTTCAAAAGCGTACTCTCCATGCGCGATGCCACTCTTAACTCAGGCGGACTTTTCCGCGTATATACCCGTAAATTGCTGCTTGATGGTTCCCTTGGCGCAAAATCCGCCGAAATGATAAACGGCTATATTGACGATCCTTCAAACCACGGCATAGCAAATTTCAGCGTGGATGAGCTTTATCATCTCATTCGCGAAGCCAATGCCAACCGCATGGACGTTGCCGCTCACGCGATAGGCGATTTGGCCTTGAAACAGCTTTGCGACATATTTGAGCGCGTGCTCAATGAAGATCCATGGCCGCAGCATAGGCACGGCGTTGTACATGCGCAAATAACCACGCCGGAGCTGCTTAGCCGTATGAAAAAGCTGGGGCTTCAGGCGTATATACAGCCCATTTTTATAGACGCAGACATGAACGTAGTCGCGGAACGCATCGGCGAAAAACGCGCAGCAGAATGCTACCAATGGAAAACTATGCGCGATATGGGCATACATACAAGCGGCGGGTCGGACTGTCCTGTTGAACCTTTCAACATTCTTGACAATATGCGCAGCGCTATCACGCGGAAGAACCGCGCCGGCACAAAAACATATCTTATTGATCAGGCTTTGAGCACCGCGGACGCAATACGCCTGTTCACAAGCGATGCCGCATGGGCCGCGCGCGATGAAAACATACGCGGCACGCTTGAAATAGGCAAACTTGCCGATATGACAATACTCGACAAAAACCTTTTCGCAATCAATCCTGATACCTTTACAAGCGTAAACGTTTTAGAAACCGTTGTAAACGGCATTACGGTATTCCAAGCGTAACAGCCGCTGCGTATACAAAACCACATAAGAAGGAGGATATGCATGACAAACAAAATATTTGAAAAAGCCATCGGCATTAAGGATCAGCTCATTAGCGACCGCAGGGCGCTGCACAGGATTCCCGAATTTGGTGTATCCACGCCTAAGACAGCAGCATATGTGGCCGCACGCCTTAACGAAATGGGCATTCCCAATCGCCATTGCGGCGTACATCGTCCTGAGGACAGGGAAATCGCCGTGCTTTCCGGCTGCCCTGATGCTCCCGACTCAACGGGCGTAGTGGGGCTTATCGGCAAAAGCGGTCCGTGCTTTATGCTGCGCGCCGATATGGACGGGCTTCCCATAAAGGAAGAAACCGGCCTTGATTACAGTTCCGAAAACGACTGCGGACATATGTGCGGTCATGATGCGCACGCGGCAATGCTCCTCGGCGCGGCAAGGATACTTAAAGACATGGAAGCCGAGCTTCCCGGTCAGATAAAGCTTATGTTCCAGCCCGGCGAAGAAATGGGCTACGGCTCAAAGACCATGATAGAGGACGGTTTGCTTGAAAATCCTCCCGTTGAGGCAGCTATGGCGCTGCACGTTTGGCCGCAGATGGACGTTGGACAACTCTATTTCAGTCCCACCGTTACCTCCGGCTCAATGGCCACGTTCTATATCGCAATAGAAGGTAAGGGCGGGCATTCTTCCGAGCCGCAAAAGACAATAGACCCCGTTATGATAGCAAGCGAGCTGAGCAGCGCGCTCAATCTTATCATCCCGCGCGAAGTAAATCCCGATATATTTGCCACTCTTACCGTGGGGCTTATAAAGTCCGGCACCGCATCAAACATAATCCCCGGTACGGCAGAAATGGCCATATCCATAAGGACGCTCGATCCGGATGTATATGATTATTTGCTTAAACGCGTGCCCGAAGTTGCTAATGGCTACATCACAGCATGGCGCGGCAAGTATACGCTGAGGATACACAAAACGCCGGGTACCGTATGCAATGCCGTCCTTTCCGCAGAAATGAGCAAATATGTTGGTGAAATACTCGGGCAGGAAAACGTCTGCCAGGCGCCGCCCATGAAAGGTGCGGAAGATTTTGCGTATGTAAGCAAATGCGTTCCGTCCTTCTTCGGCTTCCTTGGCGCAGGCGGCGCAGATTATTACCCGCTGCATAATAGCCGCACCATAATTGATGAAAACGTGCTCCCCTACGGCGCTGCAATACTTGCCAACTGCGCCGTGGAGTGGCTAAATTCTCATAAATAATTAAAAGGAGATAAACCAATGAGCGACAACACCAAGAAGAAAAAGCAGTTCCGTTTGCCGCATATGTATCTGGTAATTGCGATACTTATGCTGTTCGTCAGTCTGCTGACCTATGTTGTTCCCGCCGGCTCATATACCCGCGGAGACAATGGCGCCGTCGATCCCGACAGCTTCACCTATACCGATAGTTCACCCGTCGGCATACTCAGCTTTTTTACCTCCATCCATAAGGGCTTTGTGGACAGCGCGAGCATAATTGCCACCGTGCTGCTGGTTACCGGCTGCATAGAAATCCTCAATGCCACCGGAACGTTTTCCGCGGGCATACAGCGCATGATACGCGGGGTCAAAGGCAAAAACATTGTGGTCGTAATATTGTTTTACACCATATTCACCGCCATGGGCGTTATAGGCTACCTTGATGGCCTGTATCCCTTCTATGCAATAGTTATTTCAATATTCATGAGCCTTGGTTACGATCGCATGGTCGGCACCGCAATCATAATGCTTTCCACAGCCGTGGGCTTCACCAGCGGCCTTGTGAACCCCTATACCACCGGCATAAGCCAAACCCTCGTGGGCCTTCCCATGTATTCCGGCCTTGGCTTCCGCTGCATAGGCCTTGTAGTGTTCTATGTTATAGGTCTGTTCTTCCTTGTCCGCTATGCGCGTCAAATTGAAAAAGACCCCGCGAAGAGCATAATGGGCGCCAACTTCCGCGAAGAGCAGGTTGCCCCGCTCAAAATGCAGGAAGGCCTTGATTTCAATGCCAAGCGCATAATAACCCTTGTCGCGTTCGTCGCCAGCATAGTGCTAACCGTTATAGGTGCGCTCAACTGGGGCTGGGGTATGCCTGAAATAGCCGCGCTGTATTTCCCCGTTGTAATATTGGCCGTTATTCTTTTCAAGATGAATCCCAACGAAGCCTGCGGTCACTTCATAAAGGGTATGCAGAACGTTGTCGGTACCACGCTGGTTATCGGCCTTTCCCGTTCGGTATCCGTGCTGCTCTCCTCCGGCAACATAATCGATACGTTTATACACGCCATGTCCTCCATGCTTGGCAATGCAAACCGCGTCGTTACCCTGCTTGTAATATACCTGTTCGTAACTCTGTTCAACTTCTTCGTGGCTTCCGGTTCCGGCAAGGCCATGATGATGATGCCCATAATGCGTCCCTTGGGTGAAATACTCGGCATCAATCAGCAGGTAATGGTTCTTGCCTATCAGTATGGCGATGGCCTTACCAACACCTTCTGGCCCACCAGCTCCGTTGCGCAGCTTTCCCTGTGCGGCATGGACTACGGCAAGTGGATAAAGTTTGCCTGGAAGGTATATCTCTGCCTCATAGCCGCGGCCTTCGTGCTGATCGTAATCGCAGACAAAATCGGCTACGGTCCGTTCTAAGCCGAATAAACGGCATAAGCAATACCCACGCAGGAGCTTCCCGCGTGGGTATTTATTTGCATCGGTTTTATTTTCCCTCACTCAAACTTCGGCGTATACATGCTCTTGCCGTGCAGCTTGAACAGCTTACCGTTGGCAATAACGGTGTCTATCGCAAGCGTGTCGCTCAGCAGCAGTATGTCCGCGCAGGAGTCTGCGGCAAGAAGGCCCTTGTACGGGTAAAGCTTCAGTGCCTTGGCGGGGTTCTCGGTAAGCACCCGTATGGCGTCCGAATACTTGTAGCCGAATTCGTTCACCATGGCGCATATCACGTCGTGATCCGCGCTCACGCGGCCTGCGGTGATGCCGATGAGCTCCTTATTTTCGTTCCACATGGGCAGGCTGCCGTTTCCGTCGGAGCTGAGCGTAACCCTGTCCTTGGGCGCGCGGGAGAAGGCTGTGTTCAGTATGCCCGCAACGTATGAAGGATTGGTGCCGGCAGTAAAGTCTATGTAGCCGCCAAGGCTTGCAAATTCAACCGCCTGATCCATGTGGCGGCTCAGGTGAGTGGGCCTGAACACGCTCACGGGCAGGTCGCTGGTTTTCACTATGTCTATTATCTTGCGCAGCTCTTCTTCGCCGGAGCCGGTGTGCAGATGCACTATGCCCGCCTTGCCGGAGAGCATGCCGCCCATGCGCGCCGCGTGGCCAAGGCGCGTAAGCTCGTTCTTCGTTATGCCGGAGCCGCGGTGGTCGGATATTGCCACCTTCACGCCTATTATCTCCTGAATAAACGTTATGTCGTCTGTCACGGAGCCGGTAAGGGTGTGCGTCGGGTACCAATATGAGCCGGTAAGGCAATACGCCGTCCAGCCTTCCTCGTTAAACGCCTTCGTCTTGGCAACAAGGTTGGCAACGCTGCGCGTTGTGCCGTCCGTACCGAGCAGGCCCACAACGGTAGTCACGCCCGCATCCACAAGCTGTGACAGCTTCAGCGGGGGCACCTGATTGGAAAAGCCGCCTTCACCGCCGCCGCCCGTTATATGCACATGCTGATCAATATAGCCCGGCGCGGCAACAAGGCCCCCACCGTCTATCGTCTGCTCTATCAGCCTTTCAGGCACGTCTATGTTCGGGGCGATCTCTATTATGTCCCTGCCGCATATCAATATGTCCTGCACGTCCGCCGACTTGTCATACGGCCGAACGTTTTTCAATAAAATCATATCGTTGTTTCCTTTCTGCATAAATGCTGCTGCTATTTAATCATACAAATGGCAATATACGCAATGGGTTTTATCAATAAATCAACTCCCCCGAATAAAACTCCCGCATATCGTCCAGCCTTATGCAGGCCAGGCGGCCTATGAATTCGGCGTTTTTATCCTGCACGTCAGGATAGGCGGAGCCGCAGTCTATGTCCATGCGATCAGGGCCGTGCCATATGCGCATGGGCGAACCATCCTGATAATGATGGCTGGTGGTATGACCGAATATCATTGTGTATTCGCCGCTAAGCGGCGCCTCTCCGGACTGCCTGTCCCATACGGAAAAGTATTTTTCGCCAAGCTGCGGCCGCTTTGCAAGATAGAAAAGCTCCTTCGGCATGGCGTGGACAAGCTTGTATCGCCTGCCGTTCACGGTTATGTCCAGCTCCGTCGGCAGCGCGTCTATCCAATCAAAAAGGGATTCCCGCTCCGCTTCGCTCAGCTTTTTTATGTCCCTGTGCGTAACGTCCCCGCCGTTTCTGTACCAATGCTCGCGCCGCTGCTCCTGTGTCCTGTCCGCCGGGTCGTAGCCCGCGCGCAGCAGGCACAGCATCATGTATTCATGGTTGCCCAGTATCATGCGCATGTTCTTCGCCGCCCGTATGCGCTGCAAAAGCTCCACGCCGTGTTCCCCGCGGTCTATAACGTCCCCCAGTATATAAAGCGTATCCTCATCCGTCAGCTTAATCTGTTCCATTACTGCGTCGAACCGGCGCCTGCTGCCGTGTATATCGCTCATAACGTATATCATGCCCGTAAATTCCTCCGTTGCCATGCCTGTAATTTTAGCAAAGCGCGGCATCGTTTGCAAGCTGTCGCAGGAGGGCTGTTTTGTGGTATAATCATATCTGCCTTTTGGCAAAACGAGAATAATGCGAGGTTTAATTATAATGAACGATAAAGAAGCGCGGGAGATACGCCGCCGGTTCAAGCCGGATAAAACATGGATAAACGCCGTGCACGGCTGCTACGTTAATGAATCAAAGAAGGTTATAAGCACCTTCCGTGAAAGTATTCAGACAATGGTGCAGGATGAATCGGAACGGTTCCTTGCCCTGCTGAAGAAGCCTATTTCCGGCACTATAGGCCGCAGCCTTATCAACCTTGAATTCAGCGCGCGGCAGGTCATGGAAAGCGAGGAGCATAAGCTGCTCATGGCCATGCGCGCATGCGGCCTTGAAAACGAGGAACTGCTTGCCGCGTTCTACAACCGCGTGGCGCAGACGCTGAACATAGACGGCGGTTATATAATACTGCTCGTGTACGACACTTATTCCGTCCCCTACCGAAGCAGCGACGGCCATGCGCAGCACGATGCATCGGACGAGGAATTCAGCTACTTCATTTGCAGCATATGCCCCGTTAAGCAGACCCAGCCCGTATTGAGCTATCAGCTTGCGGAAAACTGCTTCAACGCGCTCAACAACGGCTTTGCCGTGTCCGCGCCGCAGCTGGGCTTCATGTTCCCCGCGTTCGATAACCGCGCCGCAAACATATACGCAACGCTTTATTACACCAAGAGCACAGCCGATAACCATCCGGAGTTCACCACGGCCGTTTTCGGTATAGAGCCGCCCATGCCCGCAGCATCGCAAAAGGAGGTTTTCAGCGAAATACTTTCGGAAGCGCTGGCGGAAGAATGCCGCATAGAAACCGTGCAGTCCGTGCAGGAGCATATAGGCCAAATAATGGAAATGCATAAGGAAAACCATGTTGAGGAGCCGCTCGCCCTATCCAAAAACGAGCTTGGCGCGGTGCTTGGCCAGTGCGGCGTATCGGCGGAGCGCGTGCAGGCGTTTTCCGATGCGTTCGATGCGCACTTCGGCACGGACGCGGCCCTTCCGCCCGTGAACATGATAGACAAAAAGCAATTCGTCATAACCACGCCGGAGGTCACCGTGAAGGTTGACCCGGAGCGCAGCGACATGATAGAGCTGCGCAAAATAGACGGCCTGAAATACATTCTCATCCCCGCGGACGACATCGTGGAGGTAAACGGCGTAAAGGTGCAGTTTGGGGAGGAATAACGGCAGATCACAAAAAGTCCGGCTTACGTCGGGCTTTTCATATATTCCACGGCGAATATTACCCCGCGTTGCTTGCAGTAAAGCTCAGTGTTGTGCGGCAGACCGTCTCAAAGTGGGGGCAAGGCTTATCGGTGCCCGATAAAGCAAAGCTCCGCACAGCCCAAACCGTGCGGAGTTTTTATATTATAATATTTGCTCTATTATTCGCTGCGTGCTTGGGGGCAGCAGCGCAAACGCCCGCTCTTTATCGCCGGATGCAAGCAAGCTGCGCACATTTGACGCACTCACCGCGCAGCCGTTTATCGTGAGCCTCTCCGTTTCGCGGCATTCTATGCCGTGCTTTGGCAGCGTATCCATCAGCACGCGGTTGTATTCGTTCGTCACGGTGCTGAAAGGCTCGCTGCCTATAAAGCGGCGGCTTACGGAAAGCGCGGCAGCGATTTTTATGAACACATTCGCGTCAAGCGCCGCCTGCACCGCCGTTGCGTCCTCCGTCCGTTTAAGGAAGTAGGACGGAAATACCGCGCGCGACACCATGTAAAGCCCCGTTGAATGCACTATTGCCCCGCGTATGTCCTTCACGCCTTCGCGCACCATTCTAAGCCTGTCCTCAAACGAAAATTCTGACGCTTCCTCCCGCACCACGAATATATGCACGCTGTCGCAGCTCTCCGCCGCCCTTTGGGCAAGGTATCTGTGCCCCAGCGTAAACGGGTTGGCGTTCATAACTATCGCGCCCTGCACGCCGCTGCCGCGCTCAAGTGCGGCTATATAGCCGCCGAACCCGCCGCGCCTGTTTTCCATCAGCACCGCCGCATCGCCCGCGCGCGCGACCTCATAAAAGCCTATGCCCGCGAATATGGGCGCGTTTTTCGCCTTTGTGCATATAAAAACATGGCTTATGCCGCGCATGAACTGATATTCAAGCATGGCAGACACCAGCGTGGAAAGCATATCCTCCCCGCGGCAGCTTTCGTCCACCGCAATGCACCTTAGGCTGCATCCGCGGCAGTTGCCGCAGGCAACGAGCTTCCCTTCGCCGTTCACAATGCCGAACACCGCATCCGCCTGTTCCTCCCGCAGTATGCCGCTGCGCATCAGCAGCGCGTCCCGCTCCGCCATAAGGCGCGCGGAGGAATCTATCCGCACCGCGTCCATTTTATTCAAACCTGTATGGCTTTATCTGCCGCACAACGTCCAGTATGCTGCCGTCCCGCGCCTCAAGCACGGCAACCACCTTATCCTCCCATTCGAGCGGCTCCGGCGTGCCGACTATTGAATACGCAAGCTCCTTCAGCTTTTCTATCGTTGTGTGCTCTATGCCCGCCGCGTCAAGCCACGCGGCAATGTCCGGCCTACTTGGGTTCACGGCAATGCCATGGTCCGTCACAACAACGTCCACGCACTCGCCAGGCGTTGTTACGGTAACAACGTGCTCGCATATCGTGGCCATGCGCCCGCGCATTAGCGGCGTAACTATTATGCAGCATTTTGCGCCCGCCGCCGCATCCGGGTGCCCGCCCGGCGCGCCGCGCAATACACCGTCCGATCCCGTAAGCACGTTCACGTTAAAGTCCGTGTCCACCTCAAGCGCGGCCAGTATAACAAAGTCAAGCTGGTTCACAAACGCGCCCTTGTTGGCAGGGTTAGCATACTGCGATGCGGATATTTCAAAATGCCGCGCGTTTTCCCCGGCCGATTTCACGGCGACCTGGTCAAAATCCTGCGTATCTATTATTGCGTTAACAAGGCCGCTTTCAAGCAGCGTTACCGTGGGCGCGGATATTCCGCCCAGCGCCCAGCGCATGGTTATGTTCTTTGCTTTCATCTTAGGCTCAAGGTAGCGGTTTACCGCAAGCGACGGCCCGCCCGCACCCGTTTGGAACGTGAACCCGTCCGCAAAATACGGCGTTGCGGCCATAACGTCCGCGCAGCGCGCAGCCATTGTCAGCTCCCGCACGTCGTTCGTCATGCGTGCGGCCTTTGCGGCTATCTTCGCCGGGTCGCCTATCGCGTCCACGCAAACGACATAGTCCACGTCTATCCCCTGTATGCTTGCGGGCAGGTTGGGGCTCGGCACGAGCGTATCGGTTATTATAACAACATGGTCGGCGTATTTTGCATCCGCCATTGCATAGGACAGCACGCCGCAGTCGCTCTTCCCGCCAACGGCGCGGGCGTTGCCGAATTCGTCCGCAGTCGGCGCGCCAATGAAGGCAATGTCTATATGCACGTCGCCTTCCTCTATTGCCCTTACCCTGCCGCCGTGGGAACGTATTACGGCGGGCGTTTTCAGCTTGCCCGCCGATACAACCTCGCCAAGTCTGCCGCGTATGCCGCTGGTCTGTATGCCGGTAACTATGCCTTCCTCTATCATGTCGGCTATGGCGTCGTGCGCGGTGCCAAGGCTTGATGCCGCAATGGTAACGTCCTTTATGCCCATCGCCTTTATTTCTTTCATCACCATGGATGCAACGTAGTCGCCGTCCCTGAAATGATGATGGAAGGATACCGTCATGCCATCCTTCATGCCGCATTTTTCTATCGCTTCGCGTATGCTGCCGACAAGCTTGCTGCCCTGCGGCTTTTCGCATATGCGCACGTTTACGCCTGATTTGGTATAGGCTTCGCCGTCGCGGTATCCCGCGCCCATATATACGCCGTGCCTGCCTATAAGTTCATCGGGAATGTCCCTGCCAACTTTGTTTATCATGCTTACAGTTCCCCCTTATACATTCCGCATGCCTTGGCCAGCGCTATTGTGCGCTCCGCCCCGGGCAGGAATGCAATGTCTATCATCTTTCCGTCAACCGTAAATACGCCAACGCCCTTTGCTGAATTTTCCCTTACCGCGCGTACTATCTTTTCCGCAGCCGTTATCTCCTTTTCACTCGGGGCGTATATTTCATGCACGGCGGCTATCTGCCGCGGATTTACGAGCGATTTGCCGTCGAACCCCATCTGCTTATCAAGCAGCACCTCCGCGCGGAAGCCCTCTTCATCGTTAAGGTCGGTAAATACCGTGTCGAAGCACTGCACGCCCGCCGCGCGCGCCGCCAGCACAACAAGCCCGCGCGCCGTGTTCAGCTCAACGCCCCCGCGCACGGGCGAAACCTGCATCGTGCGCCTTAAATCCCCGCCCGATATGGCTATGCCGAACATGCGCTCAGACGCCGCGGCTATCTCCTGCGCATTGACTATCCCCTTTGGACTTTCCAGCGCCGCCATCAGCAGCGTTCTGCCCTTTTCCTTACGGAATTCCTCCTCCGCCGCTTCAACGGCCTTTTCAACGGCAATAACGTCCCCTGCGCTTTCGCATTTGGCTATGCGCACGCCGTCCGCCCCCGCCGCCACGCATACGCGCACGTCCTCGCGCCAATGCGGCGTATCCAGCCCGTTTATGCGCACTATCACTTCCGTATCGCCGTAATCAACGGTTTTCAGCGCATGGTAAAGCGAAAACCGCGCCGCGTCCTTCTGGTTTTCCGCAACCGCGTCCTCAAGGTCGAGCATCAAACTGTCCGCCCCGTAAATGAGCGGATCCTTTATAAGCCCGGGCTTCTGCGCGCTGAGGAATATCATGGTGCGCCTTAATCTGAATCTTTCCGGCTTCTTTCTCGGTATCATGCTCACATTTCCTCCCATGGTATGCCCGCCTCAATGCCCGCGCTCCTGTATACCGCGCATTCCACGCGCGCACGCAGCGTGCATTCAAGCGCGCCGCGATCGTTCACGTCCACCTCCGCGTTCTCTATGCCAAGCTTGCTCAGCGTATCCAGCACGCTTTGCTTTATCGCCCGGCCGTATTGATTCTGCACGGTGCTTTGAATGTGCAGCACTATGCCGTCATTACCCGGCGCAATGCTTATCTGCGCATCGCTTGATTCAAGCGTACCCGCCATCGCCCTGTTTATCAGTTGCATATGCTTTCCCTCCGCATACATATCTTTGACAATAGTATACCAGCAGTTGACTTTAACCAAAATCTAAACTATACTAACAAATATATAAGTTTAACATTATAGGAGTGCAGTTTATGAACATAAATCAGGCCAAATACATACTTACCATATTGAGCGAAGGCAGCTTTTCCGCCGCGGCAAACAAGCTTTTTCTTTCCCAGTCCGCATTGAGCCAAACCGTGCACGCCGTAGAACAGAGCATAGGCGGCAAGGTGTTTGAAAAGCGTAACAATAAGCTTTCGCTCACCTATTCGGGCGAACTTTATATTGAGGCGGCGAAGCGGATAATCCAAATTGAGGACGAGCTTTCGCGCGAGCTGCACAGCGTTAAAAACGAATGCGGCGGGGTTCTTCGCTTTGGCATACCCGCGCAGCAGAGCATGTCTATGCTGCCGCGCATACTGAGCCGTTTCTGCCCGATGTATCCAAAGGTGGATATCGCACTTACGGAGCAGGGCTCCAATATGCTCACCGCCATGGCAGCGCGGCAGGAAATAGACATTGCCGTCGCCCGTACGGAGCAGAACAATGCACAGCTTGAATACCGCGTATTACAGAACGAAAAAATGTGCATAATAGCGGGCCGCGGCACGAATATATATTCAAAATATAAAAACGGGCAAAGCATAAGCGCGGTGGACGCGGCCAACGACCGCTTCGTTTATCTCAAATCCGGCCATAATGCCCGCGCCGTGCAGGATACGCTATGTATCCGCCTTGGCGTTGAGTTTCCGTGCTTTATAGAAACCGATTCGTTTGAAACCGCCCGGCGCGTTGCGGCGGACTGTGCCTGCGCCATGATCGCGCCGTATTCAATGGCCGTGACCGATGCGGACGCGCTGCACGGGGCGAAGGTATTCCCGCTTACCGATGAAATAAACGTGCTGAACACCTGCCTTGTATACAGCAAAAACCTGCACCTGAAGAGGTACATGCTGGACTTTATAGAACAAATAGAGGCGCTGTATGCCGAAAGCGGGCTTGAATAATGAACGCGGCGCTGTTTGAAGGGGCAGAAGTGCAGCTTGGCACAATGCTTGCCGCGCGGGAAGCGCGCATGGCGGCGCAGCACGGCCTTATAAAAAAGCATAACCTGCCCGTGGTTTCGTTCACGCTTAATATTCCCGGCTCCGTGAAGCGATTTGCGCTTGCGGATATGCTGTTCGACAGCGGCGTAGACATGATAAACCGCGCGCTGCTCTCCCACGGAATTGCGATAGCGGACGGCATCACCCGCCGCTGCGAAACCGGCTGCGAATACATTGCCGCAATAGACGGCGATGCATACCGCGCCAAGGCCGCATTAACCGCGCTTGAGGAAAGCTTCCCCGCGGCAAGGCTGTTCGACATGGACGTTATAACAAATGAGTTTGAGCACATCTCCCGCGCGGACATAGGCATGCAGCCGCGGCGGTGCTTTTTATGCAGCGCACCCGCAGCGGAATGCGCGCGCAGCCGCCGCCATTCGCTTGATGAATTGACAGATCATGTGCATACGCTCCTTTGGCAATGGTATGCGGATGCTCAGGCGGAGCACATAGGCCGCACGGCGCAGCGAGCAATGCTTTACGAGCTTGCCGCCACGCCAAAGCCCGGCCTTGTGGACCGGCGCAACAACGGAGCGCACACGGACATGGATTTCTATACGTTTATTGACAGCGCATGCATCACCGCGCCGTATTTTGCCCAATGCGCACGCGAAGGGTTATGCGGCTCTGCCGATGATGCAGAGCTGTTTGCGCGGCTTAAAATGCACGGGCTGAAGGCGGAAGGCGACATGCTTGCCGCAACGGGCGGCGTAAACACGCATAAGGGCGAAATATTCTCGCTTGGGCTTATTTCCGCCGCATGGGCGCGGCTGACACGCTATGGCGCCCCCGTGAGCGCGGGCAGCATATGCAAAACCGCAGCCGATATATTCGCCTCCGCCGCTCCCGATGTGCACGGCCTCAGCGGGGCGCGGCTGTCAGCACACGGCGGCTTTGCGTTGGCGCTTAATACCGCGCTGCCTATACTGCGGCGCGAAGCACCAAACGGCATGGATACCGCAGCCTGCGCCGCGCTCACGGCGCTGATGGCGCAAAACGAGGACACAAACATAGTCCGCCGCGCGGGAGAAGCCGGGCTTGAATATGTAAAACAGCTCTGCACCGATGCGGACACAGCCGACGCGGACACGCTTATGCGCATGGACGATGAACTTATCCGCCGCAACATAAGCCCAGGCGGCAGCGCGGATCTGCTTGCGGCGGCGCTTATGCTTTACTTTGCAGAAAATGATTTATAAGTGAAACATCCTCCGTACCATATTCGGCGCGGAGGATGCTTATTTTATGCTTTATTTACTTGTCGCCCTGGCAATATACCACATTGCCGTCAACAATGGTTCTGTAAACGGTTGCGGTGATGTCTGTAACGGGGTTGCCGTTCCATATTACCACGTCCGCGTCCTTGCCCACTTCAAGGCTGCCTACGCGGTCGCCAATGCCGGTATATGTGGCGGAATAGATGGTTATGGCCTTCCATGCTTCCTCCTCCGGCAATCCGTGGCGCACGGCAAGGCCCGCGCAAAGGGGCAGCGCCTCTATCGTAATAACAGGATCGTCCGTTATTATGGCAAAGGGTACGCCCGCCTTATGCAGTATTGCAGGGGTTTCGAAGGAGCGGTTCATAACCTCGTGCTTGCTGGGCGTGCCGCCGGAGGTGGGGCCTACAAACGCGGGATAGCCTTCTTCGGCAAGTATGTCCGCAATGAGCGCGCCGTCCGTGCAATGATCTATCGTCATGCGCAGATTGAACTCCTTTGCTATGCGTATGGCGGTGAATATATCGTCCGCGCGGTGCGCATGCGCCTTCAGGGGTATTTCGCGCCTGAGCACGGGTATAAGCGCCTCGTACTTCATATCGAACGCCGGCTCCTTGCCCGCTTCCTTGGCCTCCATATAGTTGCGCGCCTTATAGAGTATTTCGCGCAGCATGGACGCTATTGCCATGCGGGTCATGGGCGCCTTTTTGAACTCCGTGCCGTATACGCGCTTGGCATTCTCGCCAAAGGCAATTTTCATTGCCGCGGGGTTCTTTATTACCATATCGTCCACCCGCCTGCCCACGAATTTGACGGCCATTGCCGTGCCGCCTATTATGTTCGCGCTGCCGGGCGTGGTTACGCCGCTGGTCACGCCCGCCTTTATGGCGCGCCTGAGCTGCGGATCGTACGGATTGAATGAATCCATTATTCTAAGCTGCGGCGTGAGCGGGTCGTTCTTTTCATTATGGTCGGGCGATATGCCTATTGCGCGCGCGGAATCGCCCGTGTGGCAATGCGCTTCCACTATGCCGGGGGTAACAAGGCGGCCTTCGGCGTCTATAATTTCGGCGTCCTCGGGCGCGTCCACCTTAACGCCTATGCCGGCTATCTTGCCGCCGTCTATAAGTATTTCGCCGTTGGCGATGTCCTCGCCCGCCATGGGGCGTATGTGTGCGTTTTTAATGAGCAGCATTGGGTTTCCTCCTTGGGTGAATTGTTATATGTAGTTTACCATTTTCCGGCAATAATACACAAGTTTTTTATCATTTAATTGACATTCACGCTTTTAAATTGCTATAATATAAAAAATATCTTCCGCAGCTTTGTATTATTAAGGATTTATACCGCGTCACAGCTTATATTGATACAAAGCTGAACTACTTGATTTACAGATAGTGTAAACGTAAAAAATAAAAAGGGAGAAGCGCACATGGATTTAATCGACCGGATCAATGCCAACTACAACAACCTTTCGCGGGTTCACAAGCGCATAGTGGATTACATTACCGATAATCCGGACCGCGCGTGTTTTCAATCACTCAAGGATTTCAGCGACAGCGTGAACGCCTCGCCCGTTACCGTGCTGCGCTGCCTTGACAAGCTGGGTATAAATGGTTTCCTTGATTTGAAAAAGGAGCTTAGGGCATATACGCGGCAGAGCGTGTATCCCGGCAAGCGCCTTGCATCGGCCCTGAGCGGGCTGAACAGCACCAGCGATATTGTTCACCGCGTGGTGCAGGCGGATCTTGACAATATCACGAATACGTTTGAAAATCTCAGCTCGCGCGACATGTACCGCGCATGCGATATATTAAGGAACTGCGGGCGGGTGCATTTGGTTGCGCAGGGCGTAAGCAAAACGCTGCTGCCGTTTTTGCAGAACCGGCTCAGTTCGCTGAATATAGACGTGCAGATATTCGATGTGGACAGCACCATTTTCCTTACCAACATGCTTTCCTGCATCCGCACGAACGATGCTTTCTTCATGCTGTCCTTCCCCCGCCTTGACAACAGCCGCATGCCCTTCCTTGCGGAGCAGCTTGTTAAGCACAATATCCCGATAGTGTGCATAGCGGAAAACCCTGCATCGGCCGTTGCGCGGCACGCCACCGTAACGCTTATATGCCAGGCCGATACGCCGATATATTACAATTCCTATTCCGCGCCCATGGTAATGGCAAACGCGCTCGTATCGCTCATGGCAGGGCAAATGAAGGACGATGTGCAGGCATTTCAGACGCAGATTGAGAACCTGCGCAGCGAATATACAGCGTATTCAAAAATGCATGACGGGAATGAATCCTCCACCCAGGCTGATGCAAATGAGGAGGCGCCTAAGCTTATGGAGGAACGGCCCAAGCGCAAGCGCGGCCGCCCGCGTAAAGTCACGTCCACTCCCGCGCATCCCGCAGCGAATGCTGATGATGAAGGCGCGGCAAACTGATGTCCATTACAAAGAAGTAAACCAAACGATTCATTTTCATTATACGGAAAGAGCGGCTCATTGGGCCGCTCATTCCGTATATCTTGCAATTATCTCCACTCGGCGTAAATCTTATCCGGCCGGGACCATTTGTACTCCACAAACGGGTTTTCGCGTATGTTGCCCTTGCGCACCCAGAAGCGGCGCTCGGTAGCATCGATTATGAAGCAGGCAAGCGTTGCGCATTGCTCTATTTCCTTATCGCGGCTGTTTCGCTGGTTAAGCACGGATTCGGGCGCGCCGAAAGTGCAGTTTAGCACGGATATCATGTCCGCTATGCCTATCTTTTCCTTGCCGCTGAGCAGGCGCTTTATGGTATTGTAGCGGTTCACGCTGCTGCCCTTGCGCCCGTAAAGCAAATGCCCCTGGGAAAGGAAATGGTTAGTGTGATACGTCAGGCCGTTTTCGGGATAGAGTATCTGCGCGCCGTTGGCGCCGGCCTCTATGCACATCATGTCCCCGTGCAGATTGCCGTTGGACACAAGGAAGTTCATTGGCGCCATGTGACGGATGGAGAACAATATGTCCAGGCATTCCGCCCAGTTGCCGGTGCTTATAAACTTGCGGCGCACTATCGCGCTCGGCACGCCTATGGGGTCGGTCTCAATTTCGCGCGGCAGGCTGTTTATTGCCAGTCCAACGCCCGCCTGGTTCATGCCGTAGCGCGCAAGCTGGCCCGCTTCCGTAAGGCAGAAGCAGTCCGGCCCGTTGTCCTGCAATATCTCCAGCACAACGCCGTGTTCTTCCGCCCAGTAATACATGTCCCAGTTCTGCGCGGTTAGCACATGGCCATTTGTGGTGCGCTCGGGCAATGCGCCTATGCAGGAACATTCCTCCGCATCCTTATGGTGCCTGTCGTCGTGCGATCCTTCAAAGCGCAGCAGCTCGCTGCGGCAGTTGATGGCAAGTATTTCGTCAAATGAACGGCCGCAGCCTTCCGCTATGCCGTGCATCTCCTCCATCAGTTCCGGCGCAAACGCCTCTATGGCGGGTATGAACTTGGCCGCCATTTGTATTGCGTAATCCCATGAAAGGTTGGGCTTGTTGTTAAAATAGCGCTCGTAGTCGCCTATCGTGCGATCTATAAGCTCGCGGCATTCCCGCCCGTATGTTACGCCGCGCTCATGCGGCGTGCCGGAAAGGACTACCTTCTTAAACGTGTTCACTATATGTATACCTCCACAAAATCATCTGTCGCACAGATGGCACGCCACAAAGTGGCCGGGTTCTATTTCCCTCAGCTCCGGCTGTTCAGCGGTGCATCTTTCCATGCACTGCGCGCAGCGGCCCGCAAAGCGGCAGCCCGGCGCGGGGTTTACGGGGCTTGGCACGTCGCCTTCCAGCAATATGCGCTCCGTCTTAACGTCAAGCCTGGGAATAGGCACGGCGGAAAGCAGCGCCTTGGTATACGGATGAACAGGATTTTTGAACAGCTGTTTGCAGTCCGCAAGCTCCACCATGCGTCCAAGGTACATGACCGCTATGCGGTCGGAAATGTGCTTAACAACGCTGAGGTTATGGGATATGAACAGATACGTCAGTCCCCTGTCCTTTTGCAGCTGCTGCATAAGATTGAGCACCTGTGCCTGAATGGATACGTCCAGCGCCGATACCGGCTCATCCAGCACAAGGAACTCCGGATTGAGCGCAAGCGCCCTTGCTATGCCCACGCGCTGGCGGCGGCCGCCGTCAAGCTCGTGCGGATAGGCATTGACCAGTCTTTCGGCAAGGCCAACCGTCTCCATCAGTTCATATACCCGTTCTTCATATTCCTTTTTGCTCTTGCAGACCTTCTGTATCACCAGCGGCTCGCCAATGCTTTCAAAAACGCTCTTCCTGCCGTCCAGCGAGGAATACGGGTCCTGGAACACTATCTGCATCTTCTGCCTAAGCGCGCGCAGCTCCTGCTTATTAAGCTTTGTCACGTCCACGCCGTTCAGCAGCACCTCGCCGCCGGTGGGTTCGTGCAGGCGCAGTATGGCGCGGCCTATGGTAGACTTTCCGCAGCCTGATTCGCCCACAAGGCCCAGCGTTTCGCCCCGCTCAATATCGAAGCTCACGTCGTCCACGGCATGCAGCAGGCCGTTCTTGGTGTTGAAATACTTTTTAAGGTGTTTTACTTCCAGCAGCTTATCAGGCATTTTCGTTACCTCCGCCGTTTATCAAATGGCACGCCACAAAGTGGCCCGGTTCAATCTCCACGTTTTCCGGATGCTCCTGCCGGCAGCGCTCGGTCGCATAAGGGCAGCGCGGGTTGAATCGGCAGCCCTGCGGCAGATCGGTAGGATCGGGCGTAAGGCCGTTTATTGGAATAAGCTCGTTCTGCTCGGTGAATATATCCGGTATGCAGGCAAAAAGGCCCTTTGTATACGGATGCGCGGTGGAGTTGAATATATGCTCCCGCGTGCCGTACTCAACAACCTCGCCCGCGTACATTATGGCAACATAGTCGCAAATTTCCGCCACTATGCCAAGATCGTGCGTTATCATTACCATCGCGGTTTGATACTGCGCCTTCAGCTTTTTCATCAGCTCCAGCACCTGCGCCTGAATGGTAACGTCAAGCGCGGTAGTAGGCTCGTCCGCTATAAGGAAGCGCGGGTTGCACGCCAGCGCCATTGCAATTACCACGCGCTGCTTCATGCCGCCGGAAAACTGGTGCGGATAATCGCTGCCGCGCTCCGGCCTTATGCCAACAAGCTCCAGCATGTCGCACGCCTTCTTGTGCGCCTCTGCGCGGCTGCCGCCGTCATGCAGGCGTATAACCTCAGCTATCTGGTCCGCAACCGTCATAACGGGGTTAAGGCTCGTCATGGGGTCCTGGAATATCATGGCAATTTCCTTGCCGCGTATTTTGCGCATCTCCTTTTCGCTTACCTTCAAAAGGTCCTGCCCGTCGAAGAATATTTCGCCCGATACTACCCTTGCCGGGGGTGTTGGAAGTATGCGCATTATGGACTTTACGGTCGTTGTTTTGCCCGCGCCCGTTTCGCCCACAAGGCCCAGCGTTTCGCCGTTGCCAAGCGAGAGATTAAGGTTTTCCACGGCGTGCACCGTGGCGTCATAGGACTGATAGTGAACAGTAAGGTTCTTTATTTCCAAAAGCTTTTCGTTCGCCATTGTGTTTCCCTCCTTAGTCCTTCAGCTTCGGGTCAAGCGCATCGCGCAGTCCGTCGCCGACAAGGTTCATGCTGAACACCGCCGCCATGATGGCAAGGCCCGGGAATATGCACACATGCGGCGCATCGCGCAGGAAGTCGCGGCCGGTGGAAAGCATGCTGCCCCATTCCGCCGTGGGCGGCACTATGCCAAGGCCAAGGAAGCTCATGCTGGCGCAGGAAAGTATCGCAGCGCCTATCTTAAGCGTTGCCTGCACGATAAGCGGGGCAAGGCAGTTGGGCAGAATATGCCGCGTTATCAGGAAAAAGTCGTTCGCGCCCGCCGCGCGGGAGGCTTCAACAAAGTCCTGATCCCTAAGGGAGAGTATGCTTGCCCTGACTATGCGGCAGTAGCCCGGTATGCTCGATACGCCGATTGCTATCATAACGTTCTGCAAGCCTGAGCCCAGCGCCGCAACTATCGATATGTTCAAAAGCATTGCGGGAATGGACAGCAAAACGTCCATGCAGCGCATTATTATATTGTCTATCGTTCCGCCGTAATAGCCCGCTATCGCACCCAGCGCAACGCCGCCGATGAGCGATATGCATATTGCAATAAGGCCTACGGACATGGATATGCGTGCGCCGTAAATTATGCGGCTGAGTATATCCCTGCCAAGCTCATCCGTGCCGAACCAATGGTCTGCACTTGGGCCCTGCAAACGGTTGCGCGGGTCCTGCGCATTGGGTTCATACGGGGAAATTATCGGCGCAAGCACAGCGCACAGCACCAGCATTATAACAATGCAAAGGCCAACTACCGCGCGGCCGTTTTTACTGAAGCGACGCCATGTTTCCTGCAGTTTGCTATGCTTCTTGGGTACGTTTGGTTTGGTTGAAATCGCGCTCATCCCTGCACCCCCTTATTTATATTGCGACCGCACGCGCGGATCGACATATGCATACAGTATATCCACCACCAAGTTGACAAGGCAGAATGAAAGCGCTATCACAAGCACGCCGCCCTGAACAACGGGATAGTTTCTGGACTTTATCGCATCCACCATCATTTTGCCAACGCCCGGTATGGCGAATATGGATTCGATAAGCACCGCGCCGCCAAGGAGCAGGCCGAACTGCATACCGATTGTGGTTATTACGGGGATAAGCGCATTCTTAAGCGCATGCACCGTCACCACCTTAAATTCGCTAAGGCCCTTAGCGCGGGCTGTGGAAATATAATCCTGCCTTATTACTTCCAGCATGCCGGAGCGCGTCATTCTTGCTATGCTTGCGGCGCTGTTAACGCCCAGCGCTATGCCCGGCAGAATAACGCAGGAGAAGGAATCAAAGCCCGATGCAGGCAGCCATTTCAACTTTACGCAGAAAAGCAGCATCAGCAGCAGTCCGCACCAGAACGACGGCATTGATATGCCAATCATGGAGATGCTCATAACAATATTATCTATAATTGAATACTGCCTTATTGCGGACACGATGCCGAACGTAAGCCCGAACACCACCGCGAAAACGACAGCAAAGCTTGCAAGTTTAACGGTATTGGGGAAGGTTTGCGCTATGCGCGTGGCAACGTTCTGGCGGGTGGAATAGCATATTCCCATATCGCCGCGCAGAAGGCGCACAACATAATTAAAAAAGCGTTCAAAATAGCCGCCGTTAAGGCCCAGCTCCTCACGCAGAGCCTCGCGTGCCTCCGGCGTTGCATTATCGCCAAGCAATGAGTCCACCGGATCGCCCGGCGTGATATACATAAGCGAAAAAACCAGCAGTGTAACGCCAAGAAGCACGGGAATAAGCATGAGCAAACGCCTTGCAATATATTTAAGCATGGTATTGCCTCCTAATGTAATATTCACCGGCTGCAGCGCCTGCGTGGAGCAAACGCTGCTGCCGGGTGTTAAAGGGGAAGAACCTTATAATCAGTCTTCGTTGACGAAGTAAAGCTCGGAGTAGTACTCCATGTCATAGGGCCGCACCTTCAGGCCGCGCACATTGGAGCGCACGCCGTATACGGGCCAGGGGTGGCAGATATAAATCATGGGGCACAGGTCGTGTATCATGGCCTCGGCCTCGGACACCAGCTTGTTGCGCTCTTCGGCGTCAAGAGTGGTAACTATCTTGTCCAGTATGGCGTCCACATCGGCATCGTTGAGCCAGGTACGGTCCGTACTGCTGCCGCGGGAGCTGCTGTGGAAGAATGCATACAGACCCTCGCCCGCGTCGCACAGCTTCATATCGGTCGATGCGACACCAACTTCGTACTCACCGGCATTGAGCATGGTGGAAAGTGTACCGCTCTCGGTGGGCTGAAGCACGAGCGTTACGCCAACCTCCGCCCACATGGACTGGAGCATTTCGGCAAACATGTTGTTGGTGGTATTGGCAAGATAGATAAAGGAAACCTCAAAACCGTTTTCATAGCCTTCGGCAGCCAGCATTTCCTTGGCCTTGGCGGGATCGTACTCATATACGGGCAGGTCGTGATTCTTACCCGGGAAGGAGGGAGGAATGGGGCCGGTGGCCTTTTCGCTGTTCTTTTCGCCGTATATGGTTTCGCGAATAAGCTCGGTATCGGTCGCATGGTACAGGGCTTTACGAACGTTTACGTTGTTAAGGGGCTCAACGGAGGTGTTGAAGCAGATATAGCGCAGCGTGTTCTGGGCTCTGCCGAGCACATACATGTCGCTGCTTTCCTCAACGCGGTCTATATCGGTGGTCTGGAGACGGCACAAATCTATAGCGCCGGTCTCAAGATTGATGGTACGGGAGGTGCCTTCGGTCATTATCTTCAGCACAACGGTCTTAAGCTTGGCGGGTTCGCCCCAGTAGTTTTCGTTGCGCTCAAGGGTGATGCTTTCGCCGGCGGTCCAATCGGCAACCATGTACGGGCCGGTACCTACGGGCGCGCGGCCGTGAGCATCCTCACCCATTTCGGTGATGGCCTTTTCGTTCACTATGCACATAACGGCCTGGCAAAGCTGAGCCTCAAGGAAGGCATAGGGCTTGGTGGTCTTTATGTTCACGGTGTAATCGTCAACCGCTTCCACGCCGCTCAGGTCAATGTAGGTCAGGGCGCTGGCGCCGGTGGTGGTGTTTGCAAGGCGATTGATGGAATACACAACGTCCTTGGCGGTGAAATGCTCGCCATTGGTGAAATTCACATCGTCGCGCAGCTTAAACTGCCAAGTGAGGTCGTCAATGGCTTCCCACTCGGTGGCAAGGTTAGCCTGGGGGATGGCGTTCTCGTCAAACTTGAGCAGAGTGTCGAGCACGTTGCGCATGATTATTTCGTTAACGTTGCTGGATACGCCGCCGGGATTGAGCGTAGCAGGCTCACGGTCAACGGCTATGTTGATGGTATCCTTGTCGGACACGGTCTCGTTGCCGTCGGTCACAAATTCCGTATTTTGCACGGGAGTGGCTTCCACGTCGGTGGGAGCGTTGGTAGCAGTGGGGTCGTCAGAATTAGCGGGATTCTGCTGTGCGCATCCTGCTGCAAATGCGAATATCATCGCACAAGCGAGGAGCATTGCCAGGTACTTTTTCATGTCATTTCTCCTTATCAGATTACCCTTTGGGGTTTATTGATAATATAACCGCATTCGCATCATTTGTAAAGTACATATATTTTATAACTATGTTTTGTATTTATTATCATCGTTGCAGTCGGTTAAAATTATTCAGGCTGCCAAATTTATTTTTATGCAAAAATCTCCTATTAATTTATGTTAAAATACTTGACTTTTTGCCAAATTTGCTGATATAATCTGCATAAAATCAGTATCATGAAATTTTATCTTGCTATTTGATTTGATTTATTTTCCAAACGTGGCCGGAAGGAGATCTCCCATGAACCTACGCGAACAGCTATATGTATGCGCAATAGCAAAAACAGGCAGCCTTACCGCAGCGGCCAAAATATTGAATACATCCCAGCCTAATCTGAGCCTGTTCCTAAGCAACCTTGAACGCTCGCTAAACATCAAACTGTTCGACAGGATTGGCAAGCAATTCCGCCTTACATACGCGGGTGAGTTATACGTTGCCAAGGCGCAGAAGATGATACGCCTTAAAGAGGAATTCGATGCCGAAATTTCCAGCATTGTTGAAAACATCAGCGGGCGGCTGAGAATGGGCTTTCAGTATTTCCGTTCTTCCCGCCTGATACCGCCGCTGGTATCCGCATTTTCGGAAGAATATCCGCATGTTGAGTTCAGCTTTGTGGAGGATACCGTATCGCGGCTTGAATCCATGCTTTCGGACAACACGATAGATATTTTCTTCTGCAACTGCCCAACGAAGAAGTCCGAATATGAGTATCACCCTATATATCGAGACTCCGTGCTGTTCATGACGGGCGTTGACCACCCGATAGCCTCGGCCTATCCCCTGGCCACCACTGCGGACGAAGGCTACCCGTGGATAAGCCTGAAGCTGTTTGAAAACGAGCGCTTTTTCCTCAGCCGCAGCGGCGGCAGCCTGCGCGCGTTTACGGATCAAATACTCGAATCTGCGCACGTTTCGCCAAAGCACATAATTACGCTCGATAAAGTGGAAACCATAATGGAGTTGGTCTCCCGTGGGCAGGGCGTTGGCTTCTGCGCAGACAGTTACCGCAGCTTTGTTTCCCTTTCGCAGCCGCTGCACCTGTTCTCCGTCGGCAATGAGATGAAACGCATAGACTTCTGCGCCGTTAATATGAAGGGCAAGGTTCTCACGCCCTATGCCAAGCGCGCCATAGAAATAGTCAAGGAAATCATGGACGGGCAATTATATTAAATTCAAATTAAACCAAAACAGACCCACCAAGCACGGTGAGTCTGTTTTTATATTGTCGCCTTATTCTTCCAGCAGGTATCCGCTTTCTTTAAGCTTTTGGGCGAAGGAGGAATACGCTGCCTGAGCCGTTTGCTCATCTATGCCGTATTCTTCCGTCAGCGCGGCGATTATTGCCGCTTCGTCGCGCTCAAGCTCAAGCTGTTTCCACAAAAACGCAGCCGTTTCGTTCAGTGTGCGGGCATACGGTGCTTTGCCGCGGGCGCTGCCGCAGGCCACCAGCATTGTTTCGCCGCACACCTCCGTGCGCACTATTCCGGGCAGAATGGTATACTTCATGCGTTGTACATCTCCTTTGCAAGCGTATCGTGGCACAGCCGGGCGGATGCTTCATCTCCGCGGTTAACAAGCTGCCACACGGGCACGGTTTGCAGCAGCCGCTCTTCCAGCGCGCAAACCCGCTGCACATCAAGCGGAGTAGACCGCGTGAACAGGAACTGCATGAACAGTTCCGCAACGGCTTCCTGCGGCTCAACGCGGCGCATGGCGTTTTCCTGCCCCTGTTTAAGCATTATTATACCGCCGAGCGGGGCGGAGCGCATACTGCCCATGTTCTCCTTGCCGCGCCAGGGCGAAGGATGCACGCTTATGCCTTCATCCGAAAAGTCAAGCACGGGTTTATCGCCGTTTATTATGCTTATCTCGCTGCCATATTGGCGTTTCCATTGGATATAATGCGTGGTTTTGCCCGTGCCGCTCAGCGCGGTGAGCAGCCATGCCTGCCCGCGCCATATGAACGCCACGCCATGGAATATTGCCCGTTCAAACGGCAGCAGCGCATCGCACGCGCGGGTACACAGCTCCATGTGCTCCACATACGGCGCGGTGCTGCCCCCTTCATACAGCGGCAGCAGCCGTTCCACCTCCGCCGCGCTCACGCCAACGCGCGCCAGCGGCATATCGCAGCACGCGAACGGCATATACGTGAGCATATATTCATTATGCGCGCAGCTAAGCATCAGCGGCACGCCGCCAAGTCTTACACTAATTTCCATAATACTAAAACACAGCGGAGAGATCCGTCAGACCCCTCCGCTGATTCTCATTGGGTTAGTCCACTATGTCCTTAAGTATGTTGCCCTGGGGGTCAACGTTCACTATCGTACCATCGGGCAGCATTATCTCGCTTATGCCCGGGCCGATGCTGTGAACATGTGTTTCGCCGGAGCGATAAACGGGTACCTGCGTCTCGCCGGGTGTAGGCAAGGGGTTTGTATCAGGCATTACAAAGCTAAACTTCTTCATTCTGCTTTCCCCCTTTCTTAACCTTCAAGGCCGACCCACTGGCGGTATACCAGCGTGCGGGTCTCGCCGTACACAACGGTGGTGCCATCAAGCGCCACATAGTACGGGGTCACATTGAGCGTCATGCCGTCCACAAGGCCGTCCAGCAGCATATTGCAGCTCATCAGCATTGCGCCGTTCACGCTGCCGCCGAAGAGATAGTTCGCGTCGTAACCATCAACGGTCTCGGCCGCTTCTTCGCACTTAACAACCTCGCCGTTTATCACGAAGCCGTATTCGATGCACTCGTTCACGTCTATGGCAGAGATGAACTTGACGGTGTTGGTCATCATCTCGTAGGTGTACTGCGCGCGCAGATACATAGCACCGCTGTTAAGCGTCATATCCGGCGCTTCGGGTACTTCCGGAATTTCGGGAGTTACGGGTACCTCGGGCTGCACGGTTTCGGGCGCAGCGCTCAGCACGGCAACGCTCTCAACGCCTATGGTATTGGTGGTAGAAGCCCTATAGATGCTCACCGCAGAATCGCTGTCAACGCAATTGGAGATCCCTATATCGCCATTGCCAACGCCCTGATAGTAGCAAGTCCTTGCTGCATAGGCACCGGTAACCTTTATGCCGTCCAGCGTTACCCAATAGGGCTGATAAGACAGCGGGCTTGCAGCGCTCTTTTTATAGAAGGTATTCATGCTTACGGTGTATATGCTTACATAGCCGCCGCGTGAATCAGGAGCTTGTGCTTGCACATCCCACACACCATCATCCATAACATACATCTCTTCCTTGACTCCGCTGCCATCGGTATAAACAGCCTGAACCTTGTCATATACCTTGCCGCCATCGCTTGCGAAGTTTGTTCCATCAACGGTAAAGCCAACTTCGCTGTACATATTGCGGTCAACAGAACTGGTCAGGTATAGGCCGACCACATTGTAGCCACCGTTATTGTCCGGGTCATGCCGCGATACAACATACGCCCTCGGCTTCAGGTAAGTTTCACTTACCTCCCAAATGTAGTACGTCTCGCCCTTTACGGGTGTGAAGTTGATGGCGGTTTCGCCCTGCTTGAACGTCTGCACGTTGGCTGCGTCGCAAGCTACGTCCGTGAACGCGCCGCCGTAGAGGTAGCCGGGGGTGACGGCTGCGGTGAGGTTCGCCTTGCTGCCGGTCAGGCGGATGGTGTCGGTATTGTTTAAGCTGCCGCTCCGCACATGGCCGATGTAGTAGCAGGGATAATAGTAGAATATTATCTCATTCGTGCCCGTGCCGATTATGATGGACTTCTGCGCGGGCTCGTTATCCGCAGGCATATAGCCATTGAATTTCTTCTGGGAACCTATCACCTGTGCGCCAAACAGTCCTTCACCTGTTACGTTTGCCGCGGGATCGATATCCTTGTTGTTGTCGGTCGCATCGACATAACGAACCGTGTACGAATATTTTACCCTATCATAGTACATGTTCAGCTCAAGGCCTTCTGCCGTTAATTCACCCGAAGCAAGAGCAGGATGTTCCGTATGCGCGTTTGCCGGATTCGGATTATAGGTAAATCCGGTTATGGTGATTACGTCGGCAGAATACGTTGTTCCAATATTGCCGACCGCAGAAATCTCACTGTACGGCATCGAAGAATATCCGTTGCCGTCAACGTTCTGTATCCAGTAATTCTTCTGAATCGTCGCGTGATGCTCGTCCTTGGTGTACCAGAACGTTATCACGTTTTTCTCTGGGTCTGCACTGAGTACGAGTCGCTTCTGGTAGCTGTCAGGCATATAGCCCGTAATTACCTTGAACTTCTCGGTAATTATGGCATCGGAGGTTTCCCCTGTCTTATCGGGAGTGGGAACACCGTTCACTACAACAGGCTCGCCGGTTGCCTTATCAAGATACCTCACGGTGTAGCCAACCTTCTCCTTTGCCACATACACGAACGTAAATTCGTTATTGCCATTGATATCCATGGTCAGGGAGTGGCTGCCGGTATGGGGGAAGTAGCCGCTCTGATAATCTTTGTTCAGTTCGTCTCCGGTTTTGGCTTCGAATGTCAGGGTGGTGCCTGCAAGCGCGCTGCCGGTAGTCGGCTCCGCAATTTCGGTATCACCAGACTTATAATAGATGGTGTATGTGACCAGCGTATTGCTGCTCCACTTGGCATAGAGGTTCAAATCCTTTACAATGGGCATGGAGAAGTCGAACGCCTTTTCAACGCCGTTTTCTTCATAGAACCAGCCAACGAACGTGTAGTTGCCGTTGGTAGGGTCAGTGGGCTTGGTAGCAAGACTGCCGTGCGCAATTTTCTGCACGTTGCTATTGCCAACGTTGACAACATCCTTCATGTCAGCAGTCAGCCACGTTGTGACCGTGTGGGTCTTTGGCGCCCACTTGGCGTAGACGGTTACGCTCGCCGCAGGCATCTTTGCATTCCAGTCCACAGGCTTTACGCCTTCGGGATCCTGATACCAACCCGCAAACTCGAATGCATTCGGCTCAAAGTTGGAAGGATAACTCGGTGCAAAGCTTTCACCGTTGGAAGTGCCAAGAGCGGCTTCAAACTTTACCTTGCTCGTTTCGACTTCCGTATTGTTGCTTATGAACACAAGGTCGTAGCTGTTGCGCTTATAGTAGAACTTAGCGCCACTCCATGGATATGCAACATTAGTATCGTCGTCGATGTCATCTGGGGACGGCAATTCATCGTCATCTCCATCAAAACCGTGATCGTAAGTAAAGCCTTCCATCGGATAGAAGTCCTCAGAACTTATATAAAGACTATTCTTGTAGTATGCATTTACAGTATGTTTCAGTACATACTTGCCGTCCAAACCCTCGGTATAATAATATGCCGACTGTGCGGTATTGCTTGTATTTTGACAATAGTAAGTCCTGTTCTCTGCGGGCATTATCTGCAGAAACGCTGTCCACGGATCCTTACCATTTTCATTCCTGCTCCACTGGCTGCCCTTCGCCGCAGTATTCATAGCCAAAAATTTAGCGCCTATATCCGCGTCCCATTTGGCGGTAATGGTACCGGTTTTCTGATATGTTGCGCCAACATGCCCGTCTCCAACTACCGAACGATAATCATACTTGAACGTGAGGGTAAACTCCTTGCGGTCATAGTATACATTCAGCACGGAAGAACCATCTGCGGCAACAGTGGTTTGTTCGACACGTTTAAGCTCCCACAGTTTCGTTCCCATGTTCAGATTTGTGCCGGACGGTATTGCGGTCAGCGTTGAACCGACCGGAGCAGTGGTTTCCACAGACTTGATGTAGGAATAATTTTCATCGTCGGCGTTCTCACCCCAGACAACAACAGTGACCTTCGCGGTCTTCTCGGCCTGCCACTTCGCCTTATAGGTGGTGTTTTCTGCCGGAACGGTTGTGGGCACAGTTGGCTCCCAACCGTTAAACGTATAACCGGGCTTAGTGGGATTTTCAACCTTTACGGGCGTGCCATAGCGGGCATAGATGGGCTCTACGCCGTAGCCGCCGTCAAGATTAAAGCTCATCATGTAGTAATTGCGGTCGTAATATATCTCGACCACGGTGCTGCCGTCCGCCGCCACCTTGGCTTTGGTATTATACAGCAGTGCTGCAAAGCCGGGATATGTTTCGGCAAGGCCATCGCCTACTTCACTCTCGGTGAAGCCGCCAACTTCTTCCGTTTTGTCCAACGTATAGTTGTTGTCCGCAACGTTCTGCAAATAGTGGTTAACAGTAAAGCCTACGTTCGCCGGATGGTAGGTTACAGTATAGGTTTTGTTCGCGGTTATGTTGTTAACGGAAACATTAAAGGTTGCCGGGTCAGGCTCGTAGCCCACAACCGTCGGGCTCGTTACTGTCTGTTCGAGATTGCTGCCTTCTGCCAGAGTAGCAGTCCACGAAGGCGCGGCCTGCTTACCATTCTCGAAAACGTAGTTGATGACAACGGTATGTTGACCATCCGCTATCGCCAGCGCCGCTATCAGCGAAGACAGCATGAGTACCGCCAGAACCACCGACAGCACTCGTTTGGTTTTGTTCATGCAATTCCCTCCTCCTTATTAAGTTCTTCTGTGTTTTTTCCCCGCTTAACCGAATACGCCGCGCCCGCTGTGCAAGCCCCCTCCCGCCGGAACGGAAAATAAAAGGCTCCGGATAAGCCCGGGACGCTTGACCGATTTGTCGGCCGCTCAATGTGCGCAGCGCACCCGGCTAAGCTTAAAATAATTTTACCATAAACAAAGATTTTTTCAACCTTTACGGGGTAATTAATTATTTTTCACTAATTATGTATAATTACAAGTCGCCCCCCCCCCAAAAAAATTCAGGTATTTAGGCATTTTATCGAAGAGGCTGTTTGTTTTTATACAGCCTTATTCACTCGCTCTAATGTTTTTATGCAATTTGCATAATTTACAATCACGGCAATGGCATTGCCCGGCTTGCGCTGCCGCGGCAACTGTTCACATTTTGTTCACATATGTAAAAAAGCCGCAAAGACATATCGCCCCTGCGGCATTTGCTCACCAGCGGACTATTTTGTAATACACCCGCGCGGTCAGCTTGTATACAATTAGGTAAAGCAGCATGAACGCCGCGCATGTTGCGCCGATGCAGCGCAGTATCAGCGCATAATCATTTAGCTGGAACGTGCCGAGCATGCAGCTCATAATCTTTGACGCGAAAAGCATATGCAGAAGCGTCATGCCCAGCGGGATGAAGAACACCCACAGCACCTGCGAATTGATGGTGGCTTTGACCTGCCTGTCGTCCATGCCAACCTTTTGCAGAATATCGAACTGCGCCTTGTCGTCATAGCCTTCGGAAATCTGCTTGAAGTAAATTATAAGCACCGTTACCGCAAGGAACAGCATTCCGAAGAACACGCCCAGGAACAGCAGCCCGCCATACATGGCGTAGTTTAGCGCGCGCTCATTGTATATATCCTTCGAGCCGCGCACAAGGTAGCATGTGCTGCCGCGGTTATATGCCTCGTGATAAGCGTCAAGCGCATCGTAAAAATCCTCCATTATGGCTAATCCCGTGCGCTGGTCAACCTCCGGCATGTCTATCGCCGCGTCGTAATACTGCGAGTCATCATAGCCCGCAACGAAACGTTCCTTGGATATTTTAACGCCGTGCTTCGCCGCGCTGTTTATCAAAAGCTGCTCTATGTCGCCTATTATTCTTTCCTGCTCCGCCTTATCGGGCAAGGGGTAGCCGTTGTCCTTATCCACAAAGTGGATGGAAATCTCCACGTCGTGCGGGTTGAACTCATGCAGCATCTCCTCCCGCCCGGCGTAAAGGGACAGCGTGCCCGATACAGTAACAACAAGCATTGTGGACAGTATGCATATTGTGGCAAGGGAGCGTGCGTTTTGGCGCATACGCTGTATCATGCCCGATATGGCAATGAAGCTTGACGGGCGGTAATATATGCGCTTGTTGGCCTTAACGGCGCGCAGGAAGGCAATGCTGCCGTATTCCATAACGATGTACGTTGCAATTATTACAACTATTACCAGCGGGAAGAACATGCCAAGAGCAATGGCGGAATCATCTATTCTCCACGCCACGATGTATGCCCCCGCAAGCATTATTACGCCAAGTATCGCCAGCGGCCAAAGCATTTTTGAATCCTTTTCGCCCTTCTTTGGGGCGCGTATAAGCTCCATAGGATTGGCTATGCGCACGCGCAGCGTGTTATATACGCTTGTAACAATAAATATGCCGCCGAAGAACACAAGCGTTATAGCGTACGCCTTTGCGCTTATAACGAAGCGGCTGCCGTCCGCGCAATCGATAAGCTTGAGCAGTATCCAGAACGCAAGCTGGCCGAATATGAGCGCGCAGACTATGCCCAATATAAGCCCCAGGCCCAGCGTGAACAGGTTTTCCCACCTAAGCACGCGGCCCACATGCCGCTTTTCAAGCCCCAGCACCGCATACAGGCCGAATTCCCGCTTCCTGCGGCCTATAAGGAAGTTGTTCACATACAGCATGAAGAAGAACGCGAATATGCTGAAAACCACCATGCCGAAGGAGAACATGGCCTGCGTGGTTTCCCCGCTGGTCAAATTGGCAAGGCCGTAGGAAAACATAAGCCCCGCTATCAAAAGATACACGCCGCTTATCACCGCCGTGGCGATTATGTGCGGCACATATGTGCGCTTATCCCTGCGGATATTGGCAAGGGCAAGCTTTGCATAAAAGGCATTAAACAAGGCCGCTGCCCCCTTCCGAAAGCACGCTAAGGTTTGATACTATGCGGTCGAAAAACGCGGCGTTGCTCTCCTCCGCGCGGTATATCTGGCTGAAGATGCCGCCGTCGCGTATGAACAGCACGCGGGAAGCATAACTTGCGGCAAATGCGCTGTGCGTAACCATGAGTATTGTTTTGCCCTGGGAATTAAGCTGGGCAAAGTTATCGAGCAGGCGCTTGCTGCTCTTTGAATCGAGCGCGCCTGTGGGTTCGTCCGCAAGGAGTATGCGCGGATCGGTGATTATTGCCCTTGCCACCGCCGCGCGCTGCTTTTCGCCGCCGCTAACCTCATAAGGGAACTTTGTCAGCAGCTCTTCTATGCCGAGCATTTTCGCTATGGGCGAAAGCCTGCGCTCCATCTCGTTCACATCCATGCGGGAAAGCACAAGCGGCAGCAGTATGTTGTCCTTCAGGTTAAAGCTGTCCAGCAGATTGAAGTCCTGGAATACGAAGCCAAGATGCTCCCGCCTGAAGCGCGCGCTTTCGCTGTCCTTAACGCGGTTGAAGCTGTGCCCATCGAGCAATACCTCGCCGCAGGTGGGCTTATCAAGCGTTGCCAATATGTTCAGCAGGGTGGTTTTGCCGCTGCCGCTGGGGCCCATTATGGCCACGAATTCGCCTTCGTGCACGTCGAAGGAAACGCCGTTTAGCGCCTTAAACTGGCGCATTCCCTTGCCGGTGTTATATACCTTGGTAATATTTGATACCTTTAACAGTTCCATTTTCATTCCTCCGTTTGTCATGCGCTTATTTTACCGCATAACAAAACCCATCTGCCATAGCGTCAGCTTACAGATGGGCCGTGTAATCTTACAGTTTTGTCACTTATATATTTCTCTTTCGCAGTCCGGAAAGTAAAGCGTGAACCGTGTCCCCTTGCCAAGCTTTGATTCAACGCCTATGCGTATGCTCAGCGCGTCCGCCGCCCGCTTTGCCATATAAAGCCCTATTCCGCTTGAGCGGTCGTCTATGCGGCCGTTATAGCCCGTGTATCCTTTTTCAAATATTCTGGGCAGGTCCTCGGGCATTATGCCTATGCCGGTATCCTCAATGCTGAGCGTTTTAGCGTCCCCGCATATTGTCACGCCGCCCTTGCTGGTATATTTAACGGCGTTTGAAATAAGCTGCTCTATTATGAATCCAAGCCACTTCTTGTCCGTCATTATGCTTTGCCCGCTAACGTTTACGCTTACGCTCAGTCCCTTATAAACAAAGGGTATCGAATGGCTGCGCACCTGCTCCTTAACGGCGGAATCCAGCCTGCACGGGGCAAGCACAATGTCGCTCGATATGCTTTCAAGCTTTATGAACCTTAGCGCCATCATGGCGTATTGTTCAATTTTGAAAAGCTCCTGCCGCATCACGGCGCGGTCGCCGTCCTGCTCCAAAAGGAGCCTCATCGCCGCTATGGGCGTTTTTATCTGATGTATCCAAAGGGTATAGTAATCAAGCGATTCCTGCTTACGCGCCGTTTCGGACGCGCTCAGGGCATCGTATTCATTGCAAAGTTCTTCAAGCACGTGCGCATACGCCTTTTCAAGCCCGCCTTCGCCCCGCGGCAGGGCGCGGCTCAGGTGCGTTATGGTGCCGCAGAGCTCGTCAAGCGTTTTCAGCTTTTTTGCATAGCGGTCAATATCAACAACGGCTATGCACGCGAAAAAGAAGCTTATTATAAGCGCCGTATACAGCGCAACGCTCATATCTTCCCCCGCAAAGAAGGCTATCCCGATAACGCAAAGCATGCTTATTGCATACATTGCAACGAACGGCGCACGGTGCCGTATATAGCCCCGCGCCTTAGCCATCCAGCGCATACCCACGCGCACGGTGCGTCACTATGCAGTTCTTCACGCCCACTTCTTCAAACTTTCTTCTTAGCCTGTTCATGTTCACGCTCAGCGTATTGTCGTCAATAAACTGGTCGCTGTCCCAAAGGGATATCATAAGCTCCTCCCGCGAAACAACCTTGCCGCGCTTTGATATAAGGCAGGAAAGCAGCTTACCTTCGTTGGGCGTAAGCTTTACGCGCACGCCGTCCTTTTCGATATACAGCGCCGCGGAGTCGTACCGCGCGCCCTGCACCGTTGGCAGCAGTGGTGTACGGTAGTCATACGTCCGTCTGAGCATGGCCTGCGCCTTGGCGACCAATACCTCCATGGATACGGGCTTGACGAGATAATCGTCCGCGCCCATGTTCACGGCCATAACAATGTCCATATTGTCCGCACGTGAAGAAAGGAACATTATGGGCGTATCGTAAAACTGCCGCAGCTGCTGGCACCAATAGAAGCCGTTATAGAACGGCAGCGCGATGTCCATTATAATAAGCTGCGGTTTTATGCGGATATATTCTCCCACAATGTCGTCCAGCCTGTGCGCGATATGCCCCTGCATATCCCACCGGCACAGATAATCCCGTATTTCGGCGGCAATGACCGCGTCATCCTCAACAATCATAATCTTATACATATGCTTATTATACCATGCTTTGTGCGTTTATGCGCAATAATATTTGAGATGCGGAGTTAAACCGCCCTAACCCTTTTCACACACTATCGACCCTTGCGTCCCTGAAGCTTACGCAGTGAAATCCGTTCTTCGAACGGGTGAAATATTGCTTTTTCTATTGCATTTTGACAGTATTCTAAATTATAATAAAATTGACGCTAGTCCGTCTGGTCGGTAGATGGTTGGCCGCACTCCTCTGTTTTTTATAATTCAGGGAAAGGAGGTGGCCCTATGATGACATGGTCAGAATTCTTTGCATTTTTGACATTCATTGTAGCACTTTTCAGGCTTTTCCTGAAGGTATTGCAATTCGCACTAACTTTCGGTAAAAAGAAAAGTAACCGTCGTCGTGCAAAGTAACGGTTACTATTCTTAAGTAAACAAACTTTGGCCAACCGTTCACCGGCTGGCGTCATTCTTCGGTTATATTATACGCAAATCATAGAAAATATGCAAGTGAAAACTGAATAGTACAGTTACCAAAAGGCGCCACCGCTTGCGGGGTTCGGAGTTGAGCGCCGCCTGTGACGGATGAAGCGAAACGGAGAACGGGCAGGAACAGGGAGAATTACGAACGGCAGTGAGTAAGACGACCTTGTTCCAACCTGGGCTCAATTTAGGCGGATTGTCTGAGGGGGAATAGTAAAAGCACTTGGCAGCTTTAAGCCGTTCCCCTTTCGTCATGGCTTCGCCATGCCACTTTCCCCGTAAACGGGGACAGCTTTTAGTTGGCGGTAGCACGTCAGCCCCACTCAGGGACGATAAAATCTTGCGTCCCTTCCATCGTCCCTGAAAAAATCCAGGCAAATAGCGGCTTAGGGACGATAGGGACGCAAGGGACGATAGTGTGTAAGGGGGAGAGCAAGGGGAACAGTCTCCCGTCCCCCATATCAACACAAATATTTACTTCGTCACGCATTCGCTGATGGAGCGGGTTTTGACCTCCTCCATAAGCTTTTCTTCAAACGCGGCAAGGGGCATCGTGCCCAGGTCGCCGCCCTTGCGGCTGCGCACGGCAACAACGTTGTTTTCAACTTCCTTGTCGCCTATTATCAGCATGTAAGGTATGCGCTGCATCTGCGCCTCGCGAATCTTGAAGCCTATCTTTTCGTTGCGCAGGTCCGTCTCCACGCGGATGCCCAGCTTATCAAGGCTGTCGGCAATCTGCCTTGCGGCCTCATGCGTGCGGTCTGTCATTGCAAGCACCTTAACCTGCACGGGAGCAAGCCACGTTGGGAACGCGCCCGCGAAATGCTCTGTTATAACGCCTATGAAGCGCTCTATGCTGCCCAGCACCACGCGGTGAATCATAACGGGGCGGTGCTTTTCGCCGTCCGCGCCAACGTATTCAAGGTCGAACCGCTCAGGCATCTGCATATCCAGCTGTATCGTACCGCACTGCCATGTGCGTCCAAGCGAATCGGAAAGGTGGAAGTCCAGCTTCGGGCCGTAGAACGCGCCGTCGCCTTCGTTTATAACATAGGTCTTGCCCATGTGCTCTATCGCGCGCTTGAGCGTATCCGTGGCCATGTCCCATGTTTCCTTTTCGCCTATGTGATCCTCGGGCATGGTGGAAACCTCTATCTGGTAGCTGAGTCCGAAGGTGGAATACACCTCGTCAAACAGCCTTACAACGTTCTGTATCTCCTGCTCCATCTGGTCCCAGGTCATGAATATGTGCGCATCGTCCTGCGTGAAGCAGCGCACGCGGAACAGCCCGTGCAGCGCGCCGGAAAGCTCGTGCCTGTGCACAAGGCCAAGCTCCGCCATCCTCAGCGGCAGTTCGCGGTAGGAATGCGGCTCTGTCTTATATACCAGCATTCCGCCGGGGCAGTTCATGGGCTTTATTGCGTAATCCTCGCCGTCTATAACGGTGGTATACATGTTGTCCTTATAATGGTCCCAATGCCCGCTGCGCAGCCACAAATCGCGGTTAAGTATTATAGGCGTTGAAATTTCAACGTAGCCGTAGCGCTTATGCACCTCGTGCCAGTAATCAAGCAGCGTGTTCCTAAGCACCATTCCCTTGGGCAGGAAGAACGGGAACCCGGGGCCTTCCTCAAGCAGGGCAAACAGCCCCAGCTCGCGCCCCAGCTTCCTGTGGTCGCGCTTCTTGGCCTCCTCAATGCGGTTTATGTATTCGTCCAAATCGGCCTTCTTTTCAAACGCCGTGCCGTAAATACGCTGCAGCATCTTGTTCTTCTCGCTGCCGCGCCAGTACGCGCCCGCAACGCTCATCAGCTTTACGAACCTTACCTTGCCCGTTGTTTCAACGTGAGGGCCGGCGCACAGGTCAACGAAGTCCCCCTGCTTATAGAAGCTTATTATCGCGTCCTCCGGCAGGTCCTCTATAAGCTCAACCTTATAGGGCTCTTCCTTCTGCTTGAAGTATTCTATCGCCTCCGCGCGGGGCATTTCAAACCGCTCCAGCGGCAGCGCTTCGGCAATTATCTCCTCCATCTCCTTCTGAATCTTTTCAAGATCTTCCGGGGTGAAGGGCTCCGCGTCAAAGTCATAATAGAAGCCGTTCTCTATTGCGGGGCCTATTGCAAGCTTGGCTTCCGGATGCACGCGCTTCACGGCCTGCGCCAGTATATGGGACGCGGTGTGGCGCATTGTCCAGCGGCCGTCCTCATCCTGCCAGGTGAGCAGCTTGAGCGTATGGTCGCCGTGTATGGGGCGGAAGGCATCCGCGCGCTGGCCGTCTATTTCGGCGGCAAGGGTAGCCTTTTTAAGCTTTTGGCTTATTGTTTCGGCTATTTGAAGGGCTGTCATGCCGTCTTCAAATTGCTTTACGGATCCGTCTGGGAATGTGATGTTCATAATATCCTCCTTATGAAGTAAAAAAATCTTTGCCCGAAGCGGAACGGCGCATACAAAAAACGCCCGCCCCAAGCGCATACGCAAGGGACGGACGATGCTTATCTCATCCGCGGTTCCACCCTAATTGGTCTAATAAAATAAAACCCACTTTAGTTCAGGATGTATCGCTCCTGCTGCGCCTTTAAGTAGCGGGCCGGTGTTCCCATATGCTCGGCTTGCGGCGGCGCGCTTGCAGCACTATTGGCGCGCCTCTCTGGGCCGCAATATCCGCGGTACTGTTCCCGCGTAGACCCCAAAGGAAATATTTAACCGGATTATAAACCCGCCGCTTGCCTTATGTCAACACAAAAAAGCAAAAAGACACGCACCCATACGGCGGTATTTTGAATATGGTGCAATGCGGGGCAAACCGGCGCCCGCGCAGGGAGGGCAGCATGAGGGAATACAGCATAGAAACGATAGACTACCGCATTGACATAGCGGACAGGATACGCCGCGCGCTGAGGGGCGCGGAGGGCGTTGGGGTAAAAGGAGAAGGGCAGAAGGCCGCCGTGATAACGCGGGACGGGGAAGCGCGGGAGCAGCTATGCATGGCGCTGTGCCGCGTTCTGCTCAACGACGCCGCAGCGGAGGAGATAAAGCGCGAACTCAGGGCATATCCGCTTGAAGCCGCCGAGGCTGAGCGCGCCGCCGTCCGCGCGGGGGAGCTAATGCGCCGCGTGCCGCGCAGGGCAAGCTTTTTTGCCTACGCCCTCTCCCGCCTTACGGAGTATACCAAGGCCGAATCCGCGCTGAATATAGAAGGCTTTCTGCGTTTCCGCCTTGCGGATGCGGCAAATCTTATCCGCCTGTGCGCCCTCCGCGCCGCCATGGAGGAGCTTATCCGCCGCGAGCTTTCCGCCGGTACGGACGGCGAAACCATAATCATAATCACCCGTGATACCGACCCAAGCACCGAGCCGGATTGAAATTTGCTCCAAAACATCGTATAATACGTCCCATGAATCAGTTGGTAGAGGAAAAGCTTAAGCTCCTGCCGGATCACCCGGGCGTATACAGAATGTTCAACGCGGAAGGAGAAATAATCTATGTCGGCAAGGCGGTCAATTTGAAGAACCGCGTTCGCCAGTATTTCCATTCCCAAAAGAGCATGAGCCCAAAGGTGCGGGCAATGGTGAGCCACATTGCGGATTTTGAGTATATACTCACCGCCAATGAAACAGAGGCGCTGACCCTTGAGGCCGCAATGACCAAAAGCCTTCAGCCGCACTATAACATTCTTCTGAAGGACGATAAGCATTTCCCCTATGTCCGCCTTGATGAAAGGCAGGATTTTCCCCGGTTCGAGGTCGTGCGCCGCGCAAAGAACGACGGCGCGCGCTACTTTGGCCCGTATCTCAGCGCCGTAACGCTAAGGGACGCATTAAGCTGCATACGCGATATGTTCCCCGTGCGGCATTGCAAAAAGGATATTGCCAAGGCCATTGCCCGGCGCGAGCGGCCGTGCCTTATGTATCACTTAAACAAATGCTGCGCGCCGTGTTCGGGCAACGTAACGCGGGAGGAATACCATAAGCTGCTCGATAGCGTTGTGAGCTTCCTTGAGGGGGACACCGCCCCCGTGTGCAATATGCTCCGCGCGCAGATGCAAAAGGCCAGCGACAATATGGAATACGAAAAGGCCGCCCAGTTCCGCGACAGGGCGGACGCGGTTGAGCGCATGGGCGAAAAGCAGCGCGCAATGATGACAAAGACCGGCGCTGAGCGGGACGTGTTCGCGCTTGCGCGGGACGGCGAGGACGACGTTATATTCGCCCTGTTCGTGCGCGGCGGCAGCGTTATAGGCAGCCAGCATTACGCCATGGATGCGTTGGGAGAGGACGCGGGAGAGATAATGGCCGCGTTTTTGCAGCAGTATTACGAAGGCTCCGGCATCATCCCCCGCGAGATACTCGTTAAGGACATGCCTTCGGGCGCGGATGAGCTTACGGCATGGCTGAAGCAGCAGCGCGGCGGCGCGGTGGAACTCACCTGCCCCATGCGCGGCGAAAAGGCGGAGCAGATAAAGCTTGCCTACCAAAATGGCATGGACGCAATAAAAAAGCAGCGGGAGCTTGAGCACCGCTCCTGGGAACGCGGGGAAGGCGCCCTTGCGCAGCTGTGCGGGCATATAGGGCTTGAGGAGCTTCCGCGGCGCATAGAATGCTTCGATAATTCGCACATACGCGGCAGGGACACGGTTTCCGGCATGGTGGTGTTTATAGACGGCAAAAAAGCCCCCAAGGAATACCGCCGCTTTAAGCTGAAGCTGAACCACGGCGGGGACGACCTTTCCGCCATGCGGGAGGCGCTGACAAGGCGGTTTGAAAAAGTGACCCAAAATGATGAAAGGTTTGCGGAGCTGCCCGATTTATTGATAACGGACGGCGGCAGGACGCAGCTTAACGTTGCGCTGGAGGTACTCAGCCGCTTCGGGCTTGATTACATTCCGGCAATAGGCCTTGCCGAACGCAACGAAGAAATAATCGTTCCGGACAGGGAGGAGAGCATAATCCTTCCCCGCGGCGACGGCGCGCTGCATTTCATTCAGCGCATAAGGGACGAAGCGCACAGGTTCGCAATATCCTACCACAGAAGTCTCCACGTTAGGAGCGCACTGATGAGCGAGCTTGATAACATAGATGGCATCGGCGATAAGCGCAAGCGTTTGCTTTTTGATGCATTCGTAACACGGGACGCTATTGCCGCCGCTACCAAGGAGCAGTTATGCGCGGTAAAGGGCATGAACAAAACGGCAGCCCAAGCCGTGTATGACCACTTTCATCATCAGGAGGACTCACAATGATAAAGCTTATTGCGTTCGATATTGACGATACGCTCACCAAAGAACCGCGCACCGTGCCGCAAGCCAATCTGGATGCCGTAAAGCGCGCGCAGGACGTGGGGATATTCGTAACCGTTGCCACGGGCCGCGGCTTCCACGGCTCGTCCTATATATGGCAGGCCATGGGCGTGCAGGGGCCGATAATAAACTACGGCGGCGCGGTAATAAACGATACCGTTACGGGCAAGGCCCTTTATACAACCGAGCTTGACCCGAAGATGGTAAAGGAGCTTCTCGCCCTTGCAAAGGAGCTTAACGTGCACGCGCACATATATCAGGGCGACGGCATAGTTTTTGCCGAAGAAAACCCGTATGTTGACGCATACAGCCAAAGGCTCGGCCTGCCGCGCACGGTAGACGCCGAGGTGGGCGAAAAAACATGGCACAACGTACCAAAGGTACTATATATAACCGAACCGCAGCGCGCGGAGGAGCTTATAACAATGCTTGGCAAGCGCTACGAAGGTAAACTGAAGGTTTCAGGCTCCGTGCCCGGGTTCGTTGAGTTCAATGCGGAAAATGCGCACAAGGGCAGCGCGCTTGAATGGGTTGCCAACTATCTTGGCATAGAGCGCGGGGAGACGGCCGCCGTGGGCGATAATCTATTGGATCTTGAAATGATACAGTACGCCGGCATAGGCGCGGCCGTTGCCAATGCGCATCCGCAAATACTCAGCGCGGCAAACGTAGTCCTCCCCAGGTGCGAGGATATGGCAGCCGCATGGTTCATAGACAACATTATCCTGAAGGGAATGAAATAAAAGCAATGGCCGAAAGCATAACTCTTGCGGTGGACAAGCTGAGCGAGGAGCTGGAGCTTGAACCATTAACAGGCAGCGGCGGCACGGTAACGTTCACCAGCGCCGAAATAGGCCGCCCGGGCCTGCAGTTCACGGGGTATTATGACCATTTTTCAAGCCGCCGCGTGCAGATAATAGGCATGAGCGAAATGTACTATCTCTATGGACTCAGCGGCGCGGAGGTGCGCGCAAGGATGAAAAGGTTCATGTCCTACGGCGTGCCGTGCATAGTCTGCGCCCGCGGCAACATGCCGCCTAAGGAGCTTATCGAAAGCGCGCGGGAACACTCCCTGCCCGTTTTCCTTTCGCACCAGAAAACGGACGACATAGGCCACAGGATAAGCAATTATCTTTCCCGAAAGCTTGCGCCCAGCATGCTTACACACGGCGTGCTGATGGACGTTTTCGGCGTTGGCATACTGATGCGGGGCGAAAGCGGCCTTGGCAAAAGCGAAACCGCGCTTGAGATGATAAAGCAGGGGCACAGGCTTGTTGCGGACGACGTTGTGCGCATAACCCGCGTTGCAAGCGGGCGCATAGTTGGTACAGCGCCCGAGGCCACAAAGTACCTTATAGAGGTTCGCGGCATAGGCATTGTGGACGTGAGATATCTTTTCGGCGTAGGCTCGGCGGTAAACGAAAAGAGCATTGATTTTATAATGCATCTTGAGATGTTTGATCCCACTGCGCAGTACGAGCGCATAGGCGCGCGGGAAAAGCGGACGGAGCTGCTGGGCGTGGAGATACCCACCACCGTCCTTCCCGTAAGCCCGGGCAGGAACATTGCCGTTGTTGTAGAGGTGGCGGCAAGGAACTTCCTGCTCAAAAAGCTTGGGTACGACACTTCGGGCCATTTTGCAAAACGCATGGAAAGCATATTTGAGGGTAAAAAATGATGAACAAAGCAGGATACGATATTGGTTTTGACGTTGGCGGGTCGCATATTGCGGGCGCGCTGTTTTCGGGCGAAAAGGAGCTTATGCGCCTGCAAACGCCCTATCCTAAGAACGAGCCGGACAAGGCAAGCGGCATAATAGCCCAAATGATAGAAGCCCTTGCCGATGCAATACCCGAAGCCGCGGAGGATAAGCTTTCCCTTTTGAACGTCGTGGGTATTGCCGTCCCCGGCAGCATCAGCCGCGATAAGCGTACCGTGCTCAATGCCTACAATCTCGGCTTTAAGAACCATCCCCTGCCGGAATTGATAGAGCGCAAGCTTAACAGCCGCGTGCGCGTGCTTATGGCAAACGATGCGGATGCGGCGGCATGGGCGGAATATATGCGCGGTTCGCTTAAAGGCTACGCAAACAGCATGCTTATAACGCTTGGCACGGGCGTTGGCGGCGGAATAATACTGAACGGTTCGCTTTTCACCGGCGGCATGGGCAACGGCGTGGAGCTGGGGCATTTCATAATGAACATGGCCGCGGGCGAAAAATGCTCCTGCGGCGTGAGGGGCTGCTTTGAAAGCTGCTGCTCCGCAACCGCGCTCATACGCGAAGGCGTGCGCTCCCTCTCCTCCGCGCCAAACGGCATGATAGCCGCCCTAAGCCACGGCGACTCCGCTAACATAAACGCAAAGCTTGTTATAGACTGCGCCCGCGCGGGTGACCCCGCGGCAAAAGCCATATTCACCGAATATGCCCATGCGCTTGGCTGCGGCATAGCATCGCTCATAAACATAATCGACCCAGAGCGCATCGCCATAGGCGGCGGCGTTAGCGGCGCAGGCGAGTTTCTGCTCAAGCCCGTGCGCGAATACGTTAAGCAGATGAGCTTTTACAACGATTTTGCAAGCATAGTCAAGGCCACCCTCGGCAACGATGCGGGCCTTGTTGGCGCGGCGCTGCTGCACAAAACCATGCATTAACCCGCCCGTTCCGGTCACATGTGTGGGTAGAATGGTGAATAGAAAGAAAGAGCTTATCCATAGCGGATAGGCTCTTATATTCTTTTATAGAACTGATAATGTCCGCCGTCGCGGTCGTATTGAAAGAACTTAAATTCATAGTCCGTGTATGCCTTCTGAACCTTCGGTTCTTCGCTGCATTCAACCAGCGCACAGCGGCACGGTATAAGGCTGTTGGACGCGCGTATTACCTCAAAGGCATAGTCAAGTATTTCGCCAGATGCTATTTCAGCCCTAAGTTCCGTTCCGTCAGGCAGTTTTTCAATGTATTTGCCCAGCTGGCCTATCAAAACAAAATGGAGGGATTTTGAATCCTTGTCCCCGCTGGCGGATTTTATTTTTGACTTTGATACGTTTTCCGGAATCAGTGATTTATGGGAAAGGGTGAAGTACGCATCTACTTTTATCTCCCCCGCGTCAAACGCCGCCTCGTCAACGATAAGATATACCGAACACCAGCCGCGGTTTATAAACTCAAATGCGTTTTTTCTAAGGAATGTCTCTATGTCGTTATCTTTACAGCATCTAAAATGATCGAGAGCATCATACAGGCGGCTTTCGCTGCCCGTTTCCGATGCTCTCTCTGCCAAATCACTTAATGAAATACAAAGGTGGCTAATTTTTCTTTACCCTTTTTAAGAGAAGGGGAATCAACCGCCTGTTTCCGTGCGGGCTTGCTTTCAAGTTCCGTTTTCAGTCGCTCAAAAGCGGCAGGGTCTTTCACGCGAAATTCTTTCGTGATAGACGAAGTAGCCATGCTAACACCTCCTCTTCATATTATGCTGCACCCGCGTATAAACTACGCGGATAAAGACAACTTCATACTTTCCCTATTTACAGTATAGCCGCGATTTGCCGCGCTGTCAATAATTTGCCGTTTATCGCGCTTTACTTCTTCAACCTTGGGTCGTCCGGTTCGACTATCTCAAGCCGTTCCCCGCATACGGGACAATAGAACACGAATCCGGGAACAAATCGACCGAATCCAAATGCATTCATCGCCCTGTGTGAATGGCATTTAGGGCAGCGAAGCATATGAAATTCCACCACCACGGCCGCAATTACCGCTGCTATGAGTATAATGAGCGGCCAAATATACAGGTCGCTTTGCAAAGTAATTGCAAGCGCCACGGTGTCCGCAATCACTATACCAAACAGTATATTAAAAAGCTGTATTCCCCTGTAATTTATCATACTCCGCCCTCCCGTGCAAATCATCTTTTGATATTAAAATATCATATTTTGCATGGTATGTCAATAAAAGTGGCTGATATTCTTACTTTTTCTCCATCATCTCCACCGTTCCCTTAGCCGTGGTGAGCTCATAGCGTTCATCGCACAGGGCTTCGGTAAAGCGGGCGGAGGGGTTGTTGCCCGGGCAAGTGGAATCGAAATACAGGCAAGGCACGGGGTCGCCGCCGTGGGAACCGGTGTCCGAATAGGTGAAATGGTCGCTCAGCACAAGCAGGCGGAAATCGCCCTCCACCTCGTTCATAAGGCGGCGCACCACCAGCGCGTCAGCAGCCTCTATCGCGGCGCGCTTGCCCAGCGGGTTGCGGTCGTGGCTCAGGTCGTCCGTGGCCTGAATATGCACATACGCGCGCTCGTAGCCGCCGTTCAGCGCGGCTATCGCCTTGTCCGCCTTTTCCGTAAGGAACGCTTCAAAGCTTCTGCCCGCTTCCTCCGTGGGGAATATGGGTATGTTTGCCGCGGCTGTTATGCCGCGCATAAGTATGGTTTCGCCCAGCGCGCAGCGGCCCGCCTCTGCTTTGGGAAATTCGGGTGCAAGGCTGTCGCCCCAGAACCATATTGCGTTGCACTTTGTGCCCGTGTTTTTCAGCACCTCAAACGCCCTGCGCTGAAGCTCCATAAACGGCCTTTCCTTTTCGTCGCCGCTGAAGTCCGCCACGCTGCGGCCTATTATGTCGTGCGCCGGGGCAAGCTGCATGGGGTATAGCTTCGCCCCGCCCTTCACTTCCAGTATGCAGCGGAAGGATTCCGGATGATGCAGCACATATTCGGGAGAGTTGAATACCTTCTCCCGCAAAAGCTCCACTATGGGCGCGGCCTTATCGGTTGGCAGTTCTCCTGCGCTGTAATCGCTCAGCACCGCCGTATCGTAGCTGTCGCCTGTAAGGGTTGCAAGGTTTGTGCGGATATAAAGATTGTTCGGGTCAAGCGGTATGCCGCTGCCCGCAGCCTCCAGCGCCGCGCGCCCGCGGTACATGTGCGGATCAAGCCCAAGCAGGCCCATGTTCGCCACCGCGCTGCCAACTTCAAGCCCGTCAGGAATAGTCTTTACGCGAAGCAACTTCGTGGCCTTCTGCGCCAGCGCGTCCAGGTTTGGTGTGTTCGCCGCCGCAAGCGGGGTTTTATTCATAAGGGCGGCGTTTGGCCTGTCTGCCGAGCCGTCCAGTATAAGCGTGATGCGTTTCATGTTTTGCCTCCGTTTATGCACTTTAACTGTATTTTTATGCTATTATACCACCTATCCGTAAAAAATAATAGATAATATATAATGGCTCATTTGATTGCGTGGCACAGCCCGGCAATGATATGATTGTTACACGGAAATTATCTGCATTTATGCGCATAATAATTAACAGCCGATATCTATTGAGGAGGGAAGCAGACATGCATATGGAAATGCTAAGCGGCAACGAGGCCGTAGCAAGGGGCGTGTACGAGGCCGGCTGCCATGTTGCCGCGGCGTACCCGGGAACGCCCAGCACGGAGATACTTGAAAACATTGGCGAAAAATATAAGGATGAAATATACTGCCAATGGGCCTGCAACGAAAAGACCGCCGTGGAGATCGCCGGCGGCGCGTCCATAGGCGGAGCAAGGGCGTTCGCGGCCATGAAGCACGTTGGCATGAACGTTGCGGCGGACCCCATATTCACGCTCGCTTACAGCGGCGTAAACGGCGGATTCGTGTTCGTTTCGGCAGACGATCCGGGCTGCCACAGCAGCCAGAACGAGCAGGATAACCGCCTGTATGCTCCCCATGCCAAAATAGCCATGCTTGAGCCTTCGGACTCGGCGGAGTGCCGGGACTATGCCAAGACCGCGTTTGATATATCGGAGCAGTTCGATACGCTTGTAATGCTGCGCATGACCACCCGCGTATGCCATTCAAAGAGCCTTGTGGCGCTGGAGGAGCGCAAGAACGTGCCCGTAAAGAAATACGTGCGCGACCCCAAGAAGAACGCCATGCTGCCCGCGCACAGCCGCGTGAGGCACATATACCGCGAAGAAATGCTGAAAAAGCTGGAGGAATATTCAAACGACTGCCCGTTCAACCGAGTGGAGGACAACGGCAGCCGCATAGGCATAATAACCAGCGGCATAGCCTATCAGCACGCCAAGGAGGTTTTCGGCAACACGGCGGACTATCTAAAGCTCGGTCTTACCTATCCCCTGCCGCATAAGCTGATTGCGGACTTTGCAAAAAAATATGCCATGCTTTATGTTATAGAGGAAAATGACCCCTACCTTGAGGATGCAGTGCACGCGCTGGGCTTCATAAACGCCATAGGCAAGGCGAGAATACCTATCTGCGGAGAGCTTAACGCCCGCATAATACGCGACGCTTTGCTCCCCGGCACCGCGCAGGAAGGCTACGAACCCGTTGCCGATATTCCCGCGCGCCCGCCCACGCTCTGCGCAGGCTGCCCGCACCGCGGCTTCTTCTATGCGCTGACAAAATATCTTAATAAATCAATAGTGCCCATAGGAGACATAGGCTGCTATACCCTTGGCATAAACGCCCCGCTGAACGCACTCGACGCAACCATATGCATGGGCGCGGGCATAAGCAGCATAATCGGCCTTGCAAAGGCGCTTGAAATGCAGGGGGACACTCGCAAGCCCCTTGGCTGCGTGGGCGATTCCACGTTTTTCCACAGCGGCATGACCAGCCTTATGGACGTCGTCGCCGCCGATGCAAACGTTATAGCCTGCGTGCTGGATAATTCAATAACCGCCATGACGGGGCATCAGGATAACCCCGGCACGGCGAAAAACCTTATGGGCGAACCCAGCCCCATGCTGGATATAGAGCGGCTTGCCCGCGCCACCGGTATAAACCCCGACCATGTGCGCGTTGTCGATCCGCTGGATATAGAAGCCGTGCATGCGGCGATAGATGCGGCGCTTAACGTAAAGGGACCGTTCGTGATAATAACAAAGCGCCCGTGCGCGCTTATAAAAGAGGTGCAGAAGGCGAACGCAAACAAGCATTGCGTGATAGACGCCCAAAAGTGCCGCGGCTGCAAACAATGCATGAAAATAGCCTGCCCCGCAATAGCTTTTGAGGGCGGCAAGGCAAGGATATTCGACCCGGCAAGCTGCACGGGCTGCGGCCTTTGTGCGAATATGTGCCGCTTCGGCGCGATAGAAAGGAGAGGGGAATAATGACAAAGAGCATTCTTCTTGTTGGCGTAGGCGGACAGGGAACGATACTTATTTCCAAAATTCTCACGGTCGGCTTGACCAGGATGGGCTATCAGGTTAAAATGAGTGAGATACACGGCATGAGCCAGCGCGGCGGCAGCGTATCCACACAGATTAAATACGGGGACGATGTGTACGCGCCGAACATAGGCCTTGCGGAAGCGGATATGGTTATAAGCTTTGAAAAATCGGAAGCGCTGCGCGCGCTGCCGTACCTGAAAAAGGGCGGAACGCTCATAACCGACGAACGCGAGATTTATCCTATGCCCGTGCTGAGCGGAGAGCAAAGCTACCCGCATGACGCTATCGAAACTCTGAAGCGGCGTGTGGATAACGTTATTGTTATCCGCGCGGCGGAAACGGCGGAAAAACTGGGCAGCATAAAGGCGCAGAACATTGTGCTTCTGGGTGCGCTGGTCAAAGCAATGGGGCTTGACGGGGTGGACTGGAAAGCGCTTGTCAGCGCAATGGTGCCGCCGAAGGCCGTGGAAATGAATCTTGCCGCATATGATGCGGGATATAACATGGAGTAAGGATGTACAAAAATTTTGACGAAGTGGTGGCCGCGGTAAAGCAAAGGGAAATCGAGCGTACCGTTGCCATAGCGGGCGCGCACGATGCGCCGGTCGTTGAGGCCGCACTTAGGGCCGAACAGCAGGATATTGCAATTCCCATATTTGTAGGCCACGGGGAGAAGATAAAGGACATTTTGCGTTCCTTTGACCGCAACCCTTCGGACTACAACATTATAGACAGCCCGGAGAACACCGAAGCGCAGACCGCCGTTGACCTTGTTAAGGACGGCAGCGCAAACGTGCTGATGAAGGGACTTATAGAAACGCGGGATATGCTGCACCCCGTTGTTGCCAAGGCTAACGACCTGCGCACAGGCAAGCTTATGAGCCACGTTGTGTTCTTTTCCAACGTGCCAAATTATCATAAGCTGCTCGTTGCCACGGACGGCGGAATGGTAATGTATCCCACGCTTGAAGAAAAGGTGGGCATAGTTGAAAACGCGGTCGAGGCCATGCGCAAAATGGGCTACAAAATGCCCCGCGTGGCTGTGCTTGCCGCAATAGAAAAGGTCAATCCCAAAATGCGCGCAACGGTTGAAGCGGCGGAGCTCAAGCGCATGAACCGCGAAGGGCTTATACAGCATTGCATAGTGGAAGGCCCGCTTTCCTATGACGTGGCAATGGATAAGGCCATTGCGCACCACAAGGGCGTGGATTGCGAATACTGCGGCGATTTTGACGCGCTGATACTGCCTGATATAGACGCAGGCAACATACTGGGCAAGTGCCTTATTGTAACCGCCAAGGCCGAAATGGGCGGCGTTATAATGGGCGCAAAGGTACCCATAGTGCTCACCAGCCGCGGCTCCAGCGCAGAGGAAAAGTTTTTCTCCATCGCCGTGGCCTCCCTAATGGCCGGACAAACTCTGTAAACCAAAGCATACAAAAAGGGATGCACTGCGCATCCCTTTTTTTTTCTTATTTACGCCTTTCTGAACAGGCAATAGCTTGGGTAGCGGTTGTCGCAATCCTTTGCCAGCACCGCAATGTCCACATACGCCATGTTGCCTTCCACGCGCACCTTGCCCGCGCGGCCAGCTTCATTGAATTTGCCGGGCTTCATGCTGGGATCCATAACGCATATTTCGCGTCCCTTCGCGGATACAAGCACTATAAAATGCCCGCCGTGGGTGAATACGCCCGTCCAGCCTTCCCTGTCGCCGCCGGAGTTGGCGATGGCCATGCCCTCACCCTGCTGCAAAAATTGCAGCATTTTGCCATGGTCGCAGGTCAGCTCATATGTCAGGCCGAACCTTTTGCATACCGCCGGCGCAAGTATGGATATTTCCGTGCCGGTTTCGTCGCACGCGCCGCATTCATAGGCAAGCTTTGCCGCTTCCGCAGGCGTGAACGCATGCCCCGTCATGTTCTCCACCACCATGCAGCAGGAGCACAGCCCGCAGCCGCTTGTTTCTATCGAGCCGTCGCCGTAGGGTATTTCGGGGTAATCATTTTGGTTGTAATATTTATATGCCATAACGGCCTCCTTAATATTGTTCGTCCTTATTCGCCCGCTCCGCAAAATATTGATAAAGCGTGCAGGGCATTCCTCCGTTTGAAAGCTTGCGGCGCTTGTTCGCCTTTTCGCCGTAGAGCTGTTCAAAATTCTGGTCCGGCGTTATTATGGACTTGCTCCAGCCCTTAAGCGGGGCAAAAACTGCGCTCATTTCGCGTATTATGCCCTCCGCCTCGCCTTTTTTCAGCATACGCTCGCCGTACGGCGGGTTGCATACTATAACGCCGCGCTCCTCAGTTGCCTTCAGCTCCTTCAGCGGCTTCACCGCCCAGCTCAGCATAACGCCCGCCTTCTGCGCATGCTTTTTGCATATGGCTATGCTGCGTTCGTCAATATCGCTGCCAAGTATATTCAGCTTTATGTCCCGTATGGAATCAATGGCTTCCTTTCGGGCCTGCATAAAGTATTTTTTGTCAAGGAAGGGCCAATTCTCCGCCGCAAAGCTGCGGTTCAGCCCGGGAGCCTGGTTGCGGGCTATCATCGCCGCCTCGATGGGCATTGTGCCGCTGCCGCACATGGGGTCTATAAACGGATAGTCGCCCTTGTATCGCGTTAGCGTAACTATCGCCGCGCCAAGCGTTTCGCTCAGCGGAGCGGCAACGTTATATGTTCTGTATCCCCTGCGTGAAAGCCCCGCGCCGCAGGGGTCAAGGCAAAGCGTGGCTTCGTTTTTGAACATGCCCACTTCAACCAATATCTCCGCGCCCGTTTCCGGCAGCAGCATTGTATGGTACGCTGCCTTCAGGTTTTCCACAATGGCCTTTTTGGTTATGCTCTGGCAATCCTTAACGGAAAACAGGTCGCTCTTCGCGCTTTTGCCAACAACGTGTATAAACGCATCCTTGGCAAGATACTGCTTCCAATCAAGCGCCTTCACCCCTTCAAAAAGGTCTGTGAAGGTATGCGCCTCAAACCGGCCCACCTCAAGCAGCACCCTTTCCGCCGTCCTAAGCCACAGGCACGCCCGAGCCATCGTGAGATAGTCCCCTTCAAAGCGAATTTTAGCCGAGTCCACGCTCACCGGTTCTATCCCCAGCTTTCTCAATTCCGTTGCCACCAGCGCCTCTACGCCCAGTTTGCATGTTGCCTGAAATATCATTTTTCCTCCTGCGCCGTAATTGGCAATAGTTTTTTCAGCGCGTTGTCCAGCCGCAGCGTGGATACGCCGTATGCGTTGCATATATCCGCACGCGAGGGCTTGCCGCCGCATTCCGTGCGGGCGGTGTATTCTATCGCCGCCGCAAGCGCAACCTCCTGCGCGCGGCTTATGCGCGGCAGCCGCTCCTGCGCGCCAACGTATCTGTCCCATAGCGAAACGGCTGTTTTTGCCTCCCGCTCGCTGCAATGTTCATACATATTGGCAAGGCACATCGTGAGCGCGTTTCTGTATGCCGCGTTCGCCGCGTTTATTCTCAGCTCCGCCCGGCTTTCAACCAGGTGACCCATTATGTAAAGATAATACGGCTGCTTTGCGCCCATCGCCGCAAGCGCGGCTATTGCATTGCGCTTGAGTTCGTCGTCCTGCTCCCGCATCAGCAGAAAATCCCTCAGCAGCCCTTCGCTGCGCTTGTCCCCGAACGCGGCTGCCGCCGTAAGCAGCGCCCGCCTTATGGCAATATCCGGCAGGGTAAAGCCCCAGCGTATCAAAAGCTCCAGCTCGTTTGAATTCTGCCATTGACTATGCAGCTCGGCGGCGCTGAGCTTCATCAGTTCGTTTATGCGGTTTATGCGCCGCACCGTTTCATCGAACGGCACCTGATAATTTGCGGCAAAGCGGCGTATGTTCCCGCGGGGCAGCTGCCCCTTCTGCGCGTTGTAGCAAAGCTTTTTGTAATATTTGGCTATGGTGTCCGTTGGGTCTATGCGGCAAAGCTTATCGTATGCATTATATGCCTTGTCATAGCGTTTCAGCTCATATGCGCATATTGCGTAGCGATGCAGCGCGTCCTCATCATACGGCGTTTTTTTCAGCAGCCGCTCCGCAATCTTATATGCGTCCGCAAACCGCCCAAGCTCCATCAGCACAAGGCTTATCCTGCACAGCTCGTCCGTTCTTTCCGTATTCGTGCGGCAGAGCGCGTCCGCCGCGGCGTTCGCGTTCGCCCCGTCCCGCATGGCGCAGTATACCATGGCTTTGTTGCAAAGCGCCTGCGTGTCGTTAGGGTCGGCATTGAGCACTGTGTCCGCTTCGCTAAGCGCCCGCTCGTAATCCTTTTTGCAAAAATGCAAAAGGCTCAGATTGTTCCGCGCATAGTTAAGCGTAGGATCCAGCTTTATTGCCCGCTCCAGCGCCTCCTTTGCCGCGGGGAAGTTTTCCCGCTCCAGCGCCTTTCTGCCTTCCTCAGCCGCGTCCAGCGCCATGTCCTCCTTCAGCACGGGCGCAAGCTCGCCAAAGTCCCCGGGCCTGTATTCCGCGTCGTCAATAGCATCCAGCAAATCGTACGCATCGTAAATATATTCCCCTTCAGGCTCCACTTTAAGGTAGCGTTCCAGCATTTTCTTCGCGCTGTCCGTTTCGTTAAGCGCAGCCAGGTTGCACCCAAGGCCGAATATGGCCTCCGGCTCAACATCCTCGCGCGAAAGCAGCGGCAGCAGCACCCTGTTTGAATCGTCGTAACGCTCCATCTCGCTCAATACTTCCGCAACCGCTATGCAGCTGTATTGATCCTCCGGCTCCTGCTCCATGGCCCTGCGGTAGCTGCACAGCGCCTCTATAAGGTCGTTTTTATCCAGCTTGTCGTTCCCTCTTTTGTAAAAGAAGTCCCCCTTCTGTTCAAACGAGAGCACGCGCCCCGTGCTGTTATTCCGTGTCGCTCCGTTCATCCGAATTTCCGGCCCCCTCTTTCAGTATAGCCTCAAGCTGCTCCTTGGTGAAATGATACACCTTGTTGCAGAAGCGGCAGGTAAGCTCTGCCTGCCCCTCTTTTTCTATCATATCCGTCAGTTCCTCTTTGCCAAGGGACATCAGCACCGCCTCCAGCCGCTCGCGCGAGCAGTCGCATCTGTATTCCGGCTGCGCACTGCCAAGTATTTCAAGCGTGCATCCTTCAAACATATTTATAAGTATGTCCCTCAGTTCTTCGCCTTTTTCAAGCCGCATTGCAAGCTTTGCAATATCGTCCGCCTTGGCCTCAAGCGCGGCTATGGCCTCCTCCGGACAGTTTGGCATGGCCTGTATAAGCATTCCGCCGGCGCTGAGCACCTTCAGCGTTTCTATATCCACCCTTACCCCAAGGTAAACAAGCGAAGGCGTCTGCTCGGAACGGGTGAAGTAATTTGCAAAATCCTCGGCAATTTCGCCGGATATCATCTCGCTGCGGCCAACGTAAGGCTCCTTCATGGAAAGGTCGCGTATAACTGTAAGTTCGCCGAACCAGCCCACCGCCAGCGCCACGTCCAGCTTTCCGTTTGGCGCGGGAGGCAGCTCCACGGACGGGTTTTCTATATATCCCTTCACCCTGCCGGAACGGTACGCCGTGCAAACTATGTTGCCCGCCTCGCCGCCGCCTTTTATTACGGTAGTCACCTTTTCATCGTCGTTTTTAAGGTCTGTGCCCATCATGCTGGTCATTATCAGCGCCCGGCCCAAGGCCGCCGTGCAAACGCGGCTGAGGTTATGCGTTTTGCGCGCCGCTTCAACCATTTCCTTTGCGGATATGGCCGTGAACCTTACCGATTTATCGAACATTACGCCCCTTAATATTTTATCGCTCATAATAATTCTTCTCCTTTTATATAAAAATCAGTCGTTGGGCTTTATCGCCCTGAACTGTATCCTTTCGCTTTTTTCATTCGGCGCATCGAACGTGAATGCGTCAAACGCTTCTATTCTTTCAAACCCCGCCCGCTTCAGCGCGCCTTCCATCTCCCTTTGGGAATGCGCCCGCTGTATTTGGGATTCATTGAAGCGCACATAGCGGCCGTCCGCCTGCTTTTCAAACAGGGTCAGCTCCATCTGTATCTGCTTGGTCTGCTCGTCATATGCGTTTTTCCATATGTACGCCGCCGCGCTTTCATCCTCCGCAAAGGTATTGTTGCCCAAAATGGTTGAAAGCTTGTAGCGCGACGATATGTCAAACAGCAGCATTCCGCCTTCCCTCAGCGCGGCATACGCATTGGCAAAAAAGCCCTCCGCGCCCTTTAGCGTAAGGTAATTCACCCCGTCGCACACGGCAAGCACCGCGTCCGCCGGCCTGTGCAGCGCAAGGCGGCGCATATCCTGGCAAACAAACGGAACGTTCACCCGCTCCGCGCGGGCGTTTTCCGCCGCAATGCGCAGCATTTCTTCCGATGCGTCAAGTCCTGTCACCTTATATCCCCGCTTTGCAAGCGGTATGCTCAGCGCGCCCGTGCCGCAGGCGCAGTCCGCAACGCGCTCTATCTTTGCATCGCCGAACAGGCTTATTATGTATTCAAGCCACGCTTTGCGGTCAACCGATTCCATCAGCGAATCATATACCCGCGCAAAATTAGAATACAAGGCCAAACCCTCCCCATCTTATATGTGAACAATTTTACAACAAAGCCATTCCCTTGGCAATACCGCTTGAAGCCCCATGCGGCCTTGTGGTACAATTCTCGTGTTAAAAAGCTGCGAAGGAAGCGTGAACATATATGAACGATGCAAAAAAGGACAAAAAGCGCCTGCACCCGGGCGTAAAGGTGCTTATAATACTGCTTGCCGTAATAGCCGTGCTGGGGCTTACGGTGGCAGCGCTCGGGCTTAACCTGCTCAACCGCATCTCCCGCCCCGGCAGCCCTACGCCGGAGCCTGTTGAAAGCAGCCTGCCCACGCCCGAGCCCACGGACGAAGCCCCGCACATGACCCCCACGCCTACCCGCACACCTGTAGCTACCCCCACGCCGGAGCCGGAGGCCACTCCCGCGCCAACTCCCGCCCCGCTGAGCGAATATTACGAGCAGACGCCGCTCACGGCGGAGCAGCTTGCCCAATTTGAGGCGGATAACAACGACGACCGCTACGTGAACGTTTTGCTCATAGGTGCGGACAGGCGCGCCACAAAGGGCCGCTACAACGCGGACACAATGATGATAGCCACGGTGGACACCGTTAACAACCGATTAAAGCTCACCACCCTCATGCGCGACATGCTGGTGGACGTACCCGGGCACGGGTACAGAAAGCTCAATTCCACCGTTGCGCTCGGCGGGGTTGAACTGCTGTATCAAACCATAGAACATAACTTCCATTTGAAGCTGAACGACTATGTTATGGTGGATCTTCATTCGTTTGTTGACGTTGTGGACGCGATAGACGGCGTTACCGTTGAAATGACGGCGGAGGAGATAAGCGCCGCAAACGACTGCATAGCCGGTCTCAACAAGCAGCTTGGCGTTGAATACCTTTGGGATGGGTTCATATTTGCGGACCCCGGCCCCGTGCATCTTAACGGCAAGCAAGCGCTGGGCTACGCCCGCATAAGGAAGCTGGACAGCGAATTTGTGCGCACAGGACGGCAGTTTAAGGTGCTGAACATGATATTTGCCAAGTTCCGCAAGTTCAGCGTTACCAAGCAATACGACCTGCTTTATAAGCTGCTGCCGCTGGTTGAAACCAGCATGACCAACGATGAAATAATAGACGCCGCGGCGAAGCTGCTCTCCACCGGTCAGCGCGGGCTTATGTATTACAGGCTCCCCATCGAAGGGCTTTACCAGAACGGCAAATGGGAAAAGCACTTTGTGTTCTTCTGCGATATGGGCGCGATGAGCGTTAAGCTGAACGAGTTTGTGTTCCATAATGCGGACGAGGTCAAGGCTGCCGTTGAGCAAGCGCCCAACCCCTCCCTGCCCCCGCGCACGCCTTCGCCCGTGCTGCCCACGCCTGACGACGGCAGCAGCAGCAGCTGGAGCACCGCGCCGGGCTTCGGCTGGGGAAACGAAGAATAATTAGTAGTAGCATGGCGAACATGTGTATGCTATAATAATACATCATTCGTCTGTTTTGTGCATTTAAGGAGGTATACCATAATGGCAAACACGGTATGGAAAGACAGAAAGCGCACGTTCCTTGGCCTTCCATGGAGCTTTACCCGCTATGAACTTACCGAAGAAAAGCTGATAATAGAAACGGGTCTTTTCGGCCGCAAGGAAGAGGAGATACGCCTTTACAGAATAATGGACATAACGCTGCACAGGCCCCTTGGTCAAAGGATTCTGGGCCTTGGCACAATACATCTCTGCACGGCGGATCGCTCCGCGCCGGAAATGGACATAAAGCGCATAAAAAAGCCAAAGCAGGTGCGCGATATACTTTCCGACATGGTTGAGCACGAGCGCGAGGAACGCCGCATAGGCGCGCGCGAATATCTTGGCGGCGCGGAAATGGACGATGACTGCGACTGCGGCCACGAACACTAAGCAATAAATATTTTTAATATATACGAGGTTTTTTCAATGCAGTATTTCAGCACACGGAACGCCTCGGAACGTACCTCGCCTTCGCTTGCGCTGCTCACCGGGCTTGCGCCGGACGGGGGTTTGTACGTACCCGAGGAATTGCCCGCGCTCTTTTCGGCGGGGCTTTATTCGCTTGAACGGCGGGAGCTTTTTGCCCGCGTTATAAGCGCGCTGATAGACGATATCCCATATGAGCGCATACTTGCCGCGGTGGACGCGGGCTACGGCGGAAAATTCGATACTCCCGCCTTCTGCCCCGTTGTTAAGGCGGGGGATGCGCATATACTGGAGCTTTGGCATGGGCCAACCTGCGCATTCAAGGACATGGCGCTTTGCATACTGCCGCACCTTATGAACGCCGCGCGGGCGAAAAACGGCCTTAAAGAGGACCTTGTTATACTTACCGCCACCAGCGGGGATACCGGCAAGGCCGCACTTGCGGGCTTTGCGGACGCGCCGCATACAAAGATAATAGTGTTCTATCCCGATGGCGGCGTGAGCGAGCTGCAAAGGCTTCAAATGGTCACCCAGCGCGGCGGGAACGTGCGCGTGTGCGCCGTGCGCGGGAATTTTGACGATGCGCAGCGCGGGGTCAAGGCAGCGCTTGAAGGCTTTAAGCACGAAGGATTGGTTGCAAGCAGCGCCAATTCAATAAACATAGGCCGCCTTGCCCCGCAGACCGCGTATTATTTCGCCGCGTATGGGGACATGGTTGCAAACGGAACGATAGAATTCGGCCGGGAGGTCGATTTCGTTGTGCCAACAGGCAACTTCGGCAACATACTTGCCGGTTATATGGCCAAGCGCATGGGCCTGCCCGTAGGCAAGCTTATCTGCGCATCCAATGCAAACGATGTGCTTTATCAATTCCTGAGCGAGGGCGTATACGACCGCGCAAGCAGACAGCTTATCAAAACCGCCTCCCCCTCAATGGATATACTTATATCCAGCAACCTTGAGCGGCTGCTTTTCTTCATGGCAAACAGGGACAGCGAGGCTGAGGACGCCGCGCTTGTGGCCTCCCTTATGGCGCAGCTTAAGGAAACGGGTCGCTATGCCTTGCCTGACGACATGCTTGAGCGCATTCGCGCGCAGTTCCTCTGCGGCCGTGCGGACGACAACGCGGCGTTTGCCGCAATACGCGATATGTGGCAGAACTCGCATTATCTTATTGATACGCATACGGCCGTGGCATACAGCGTGTATGCCCAGCTTAAAGCAAAGGGGCTCATCACCGCGCCCGCGGTGGTTCTAAGCACAGCGTCCCCATTCAAGTTTGCCCCGGCAATGCTTAAGGCGCTTGGCGAATACGCGAGCGAGAGCGGCTTTGACGCGGCGGATAAGCTTTCCGCGCTCACCGGCCTTGCTATCCCCGCAGGGCTTGGCGGCATAAGGGAGCTGAGCGTGCTGCATACTGACGTTATCGACCCCGCCGAAATGGGCGCATATATACACAGCGTATTATAAAAGGAGCATACTTATGAACAGCGAATACCTTATAGTACACAAATCCGTCCTGCCGGACTGTTACGAGCGCGTTGTTCGCGCGCGGGAGCTTATACGCACGGGCGCGGTAAGGGAAGTGAGCGAAGCGGCGCGCATGGTTGGCATATCCCGCAGCACATATTATAAATATAAGGATTTCATATTCGCCCCCAGCGAGAATACGGCCTGTAAAAAGGCCATATTCTCCATGCTGCTCAGCCACGAACGCGGCGTGCTGGGCCGCGTGCTCAACTGCCTTTCCGATAAGGGCGCAAACATATTGACAATCATGCAGAATCCGCCCATAGGCGAACGCGCAAGCGTTATTATAAGCGCGGACATAACCGGCCTTACGGAGGGCATAGACGCAATAATTGCCGCCCTGTTTTCAATAGGCGGCGTGGAGCGCGCTGGTCTATTGGACGTGGAGTAAGCCAATGGCAAACGGCACAGAGCAAAAGCATACCGCCTTATTCGGCCGTTCTCCCGAGGCCGTGCTTTCAGCGCCCGGCAGAACGGAGCTTTGCGGCAACCATACGGACCATCAATCCGGCCGCGTTATAGCCGCGGCGATCCGGCGCAGCATTACCGCCGCCGTTTCACCGCGTGCGGACGGCAAATGCCTGCTGCATACGGATATTGGCGCGTTTGAAGTGAGCCTATCCACCCTTGCGCCCGCCCAAGGCGAAAGGGGCGCATCCGCTGCGCTTGTGCGCGGCGTTGCCGAGTATTTTGCGGCGCATTCGCTGAAAATCGGCGGCTTCAATGCGGCGATAAAATCGGATATACCCATAGGCAGCGGGGTTTCATCTTCAGCAGCGTTCGAGGTACTTATAGGCCGCATATTCAATGCGCTGTATAACAACGGTTCCGCGGAGCCGATGACCATCGCTCTCGCGGCACAGTACGCGGAAAATGCGCACTTCGGCAAGCCCTGCGGCTTGATGGATCAGGCGGCGTGCGCGCTTGGCGGGGTGCAGTTCATAGACTTTTTTGATAATGCCGCGCCGAACGCAAGCGCGCTTGAATGGCCGTTTACAAACGAATTTGCAATATATATCATAAACACGGGTTCAAGCCATGCGGACATGGCGGATGCTTATACCCAAATTACCGCGGATATGAAAAGCGTCAGCGATATTCTTGGCGTGGACAGGCTTGGCCATGCAGATGAGGCCGAATTTGTGCGCCGCCTTGGCGAAATACGCAGGGCTGCTGGCGACCGCGCGACGATGCGCGCACTGCACTTTTTCGGCGAAAACGCCCGCGTGAGCGATATGGCTGCGGCAATACGCTCGGCGGATGCGGCGGCATACGCGCGCATAATGCGGCAAAGCGCGGCTTCGAGCGAATCCCTTTTGCAGAACATATTCACACCCGCTCAGCGGGACAGGAGCTTAGCCATAGGCATAGCGCTCGCGCGGCGGTATCTTGACCCGATTGGCGGTGTCGCCCGCGTTCACGGCGGCGGCTTTGCGGGCACAATGCAGGCGCTTGTCCCCATAGGCGCGGAGGACGGCTTCACGCGGTATATGGAAAGCTTTTTCGGCAAAGCAAGCGTTATTCGGGCAATATAAAGGGCACATAAAAAAGCGGCTGTTAAGCCGCTTTTTTGATATGCATAGTTTTACGCTATTTCCAGCGCAAGCTCCATCATTTCGGTGAAGGTGTTCTGCCGCTGCTCCGCGTCAAGCGCCTCGCCCGTAACAAGGCTATCGGATATGGTGCAGATGCAAAGGGCGTTTTTGCCCGCGCGCGCGGCGTTAAGGTAAAGCGCCGCCGCTTCCATTTCAATGGCCAATACGCCCATCTTCTGCCAATCCATGGTGTTCATGGAATCGTTATAGAAAGTGTCGCTTGAAAGCACGGTGCCGACCTCGTAATCAAGGCCCATCCTGTCCGCCTGCGCGGTTGCGGCGCGGAGCAGCTCCCAGCTTGCAACGGGGGCAATGGTTCCGCAAAGGCCGTATTGCGAGGCGTAGCCGGAATTGGTGCAGGCGCCCATGCCCAGCACAATGCTCCTCAGCTTGGCCTTTTCGTTTATCGCGCCCGCGCTGCCCACGCGGATTATGTTCTCCACGCCATAGAAATTGAAAAGCTCATATGAGTATATGCCCATGGAGGGCATGCCCATGCCGCTGGCCATAACGCTTACGCGCTTGCCCTTATATGTGCCGGTGTAGCCCTGTATGCCGCGCACGTTGTTCACAAGCACAGGGTTTTCAAGGAATGTTTCCGCAATGAATTTGGCCCTCAGCGGGTCGCCCGGCATAAGCACGGTCTTTGCAAAGTCGCCCGGTTTGGCGGAAATGTGCGGTGTAGGTGTGTTGCTCATGTAATTATTCCTCCCATTGTTATTTTATATAAATTCATTGTTCGTCCTCGTCGTCCGCGCCGGCGTATTTATCAACCAACTGCGAAACTTCATCGTCCGCGGGCAGCGCGGTCACGCGCTCAAGCGAGCGGTTTATCTTATGCGTCCGCGCGCCTATCAGCCTGCCCAGCTCCTCGTCCGCAAGGCGCAGCCTGTCCCGCGTTTTGGCAAGCGTTTTTTCAAACGCTGCAAACTCCGTCTTTACCGCACCCAGCACCTTCCAAACCTCCCCGCTGCGCTTTTGTATGGCAACGGACTTGAAGCCCATCTGCAGGCTGTTCAAAAGGGCGGCCATTGTGCTCGGCCCCGCTATGCTCACGCGGTATTCCCGTTGTATCGGCTCCATCAGGTTAAGCCGCAAAACCTCTGCATACAGCCCCTCCGTAGGCAGGAACATAACCGCAAACTCCGTTGTATACGGCGGGTTGATGTATTTTTTCGCTATGTCCGCGGCAAATTCCTTTATTCTGCCCTTCAGCACGGCCTGCGCTGCCTTCACTGCGTCCGCATTGCCCTGCTCGTATGCGTCCATCAAATTTGTGTATGCATCGGCGGGGAACTTTGAATCTATGGGCAGCAGCACCGTTCCGTCGTCCGCGGGAAGCTTTATTGCGAACTCCACGCGCTCGTTGGTGGCCTGCTTCACCTTTGCGTTCACTTCGTATTGTTCGGGCGCCATCATTTCGCCCAGTATTGCCCCAAGCTGAATTTCGCCCAGTATGCCGCGGGTCTTTACGTTTGAAAGCACCTTTGAAAGATCCCCCACGCCGGACGCAAGCGTCTGCATTTCGCCAAGGCCCTTATAAACCTGCTCCAGCCGCTCGCTCACCAGCGCAAAGGAGCGCGAAAGCTTATCCTCCAGCGTTTTTTGCAGCTTTTCATCCACTATGCTGCGCATTTCGTCCAGCTTTTTGCCGTTATCCTCGCGTATATCGGCAAGCTGACGCTCCACGCTGCGGCGTATCTGCTCCATACGCTGCGCGTTTTCAAGGGCGAATGTTTTGAACCGCTGTTCCTGATTGAGCGTATCTCGCTGATATTCATTGAGCAGCGTTTCGCCCACGGCATTTATGCTGCGGCGCGTATTCTCGCTCACCTCAGCACGCAGTGCGCGCTGTTCATCCAGCATATCCCGCTTTAGGCGGTCAATCTCCCGCGCGGCGTCCCTGCGGCCGCCGATAAACAGTATTACAAGCGCAAGATTAGCTATGCCAACTATCAGCACGGCTATCAGCAGCGCCTCTGTCATATCTTATCCCCTCCCCCGTTTGCGTTAAAAACGCAGCCTGTCGCCGTATTTATCGGCAATATAACCGGTTGATGGGTCTATCGCGTTCATATACGGCCTGCCGTCAATATGCCGCCGTATGTTTTCCGCGGCAATCTCTATCATCCTGCGCTTTGTTTCGGCCAGGTGGAAAAATCCCGAAACATGCGGCGTTATAAGGCAGTTTTCAAGCCCCCACAGCGGGCTGTCCTTATCAAGCGGCTCATGCGCGGCAACGTCAAGCCCCGCCAATATGCCGCGCTCCGCTATCGCCTTGGCAAGGGCGGCTTCGTCAATGGCATTGCCGCGGCCTACGTTTATCACTATGCAGCCTTCCTTAAGCATTGCTATACGCTCGGCATTGAGCATGTTCACCGTTTGCGGCGTGTTGGGAAGCGCCATGCCTATAATATCTGCCCTTGGGAGTACGCTGTCCACGTTCCCGGTCAGCACCAGCTCGTCTATATAGTCCGGCTTGTGCGCATCCGTGCGGCGCACGCCTATCGTGTATGCCCCAAGCAGCTTCAGCTTGCGCGCAAATTCGCCGCCTATGTCCCCAAGGCCGAGTATCACGGCCGTTGCGCCCGCAATGCTCCTTACGCCGCCCATGTCCTTCCATTCATGCCTATGCTGATTGTCCCTGTATTGATGCATGCGCTTCATAAGGCAAAGCAGCATGGCAAGCATATGCTCGCTTATTGCAAGGCCGAACGCGCCGGTGGTGTTGGTTATGGCGCAGCCTTCGGGCAGCTTGCCAATGTAGCCGTCCGTTCCCGCGGTAAAAAGCTGCATCAGCTTAAGCTCCTTTGCGTATTGCAGCAGTTCAGCATTGACATTGCCGAATATTATCTCCTTGTCCGCCATCATGTCCGCCGTAACTTCATTCGCCGCGGCATATGTAAACTCCGCCCCGGGTGCGGCGGCCTCTATGATTGCCCGTTCCTTATCGTCCATAGGCACGGTAACAAGTATTTTCATCTTACATGCTCCTTAGTATCAAAATTTTCGTATTCCACGCGCGCAAGCGTAAGCCCGTGCGCGGGTGCGGTGGGGCCTGCAAAATCCCGCCTGCCCGTTTCAAGTGCGCGCGCTATGCCGTCCGCATTCCTGCCCTGGCCGTATTGCAGCATTGTGCCCACCATTATGCGCACCATGTTGTATAAAAAGCCGCTGCCTGCCACGTCGTAAGCAAGCAGGCCGTTTTCCTCGCTCCAGCGGGATTCGTATATCGTCCTTACGGTGGTCTCCGGCGTAACGCCGACCGCCATGAAGGCGTTGAAATCATGCTGCCCAAGAAACATTGCCGCGGCCTCGTTCAGCTTATCCTTATCCAGCCGCCAATGGTAATGCAGCGCGGTGTTGCGGGTAAAGGGGCAGTCGTGCGGCGTATTCAGCACGCGGTAGCGGTAATGCTTGCGCACAACGTCAAAGCGGGCATGGAAGCGCGGCTCGGCCTCGTCCGAATACACAACGCGTATATCCTTCGGCAGCCCAGTGTTCAGCGCGAACGCGAACTTTTCCGCCGGTATGCGGCAGTCCGTGTCAAAATGGGCTACCTGCGCCGCGGCATGAACGCCGCTGTCCGTCCGTCCCGATGCATGGAGCGCGCATTTGTATCCGGTCAGCTTGGCAAGCTCCTCCTCCATCACCTGCTGTATACCAAGCCCGGTAAGCTGCCGCTGCCAGCCCGCGTATGCCGTGCCGTCGTATTGAATTATCATGCGCACGCGCCGCGTCATATCGGGTATACCTCCCCGCTCTGTGTCTGTATAAAGCAAAGCTCAATTTCGCCGTCTATCAAATATATTGTCATAACGCCCTTTTCGCATTGATAGAGCAGTATGCTCACTTCGCCCCGCCTGTCTATATCCGCCGCAAAGCCCGCCTGTTTGGCTGCGGACACCATCAGCTCCGCTTCGGCTGCGTCTTCGCTTCCGGAAAGCACTTCGCGTATTGTTGAATCCGCCTTGCCGCCAAGTATATAAAGCTCGTCCCCCCGCATGGAGTAACCGTGCGCATTCAGCTCGTTTGCAACGGCCTCAAGCGGATCGTTTTTGCTTATTATGCTGCTCCACACCGCCGCGGCAATTATTATCCCCACGGCTATAAGGGTGAGCATTGTGCGCGTATGCCGCTTCACGGTATAAGCTTTTGCGCTGCTATTGTCAGCGCGGTAAGCACCGCGAACGCCGCCGCCGCCACGCCATCCCCGCGGCCGAATTTGAGCACGTTCATGCGCGTTCTGCCCTCCCCGCCGTGATAGCAGCGGCTTTCCATTGCCATGGCAAGTTCGTCCGCCCGGCGGAACGCGCTAACGAACAGCGGAACAAGTATGGGTATCATGTTCCTTGCGCGCTTTATAAGGTTGCCGGATTCAAAGTCCGCCCCGCGCGCCATCTGCGCCTTCATTATCTTGTCCGCTTCCTCTATAAGCGTTGGTATAAAGCGCAGCGCGATGGTCATCATCATGGCAAGCTCATGCGCCGGAAAGTGGATTTTGCTCAGCGGCATAAGCAGCCGCTCCAGCCCGTCCGTAAGCGCAATCGGCGTTGTGGTCAGCGTCATAAGGCTTGTGCCGACAAGCAGCAGTACGAGCCTGAGCGTTATATACACGCTCTGCTTTATGGCCTCGTCCGTAATGCTTATTATCCAGAATGCGATTACGGTTTTGCCCGTGCGCACCATAAAAAGGTTCACTATGAACATGAACACCAGCAAAAACCTTATCGGCTTTAACGAGCGTATAACGTAGCCAAAGGGCACGCGCGCAAGATATATGCATATTGCCGCAAAAAGCGCGGGTATTATGAACACCGGCGTTTTGGTAACAAGGAATACTATCACGATATACGCAATCATGCCCAGCAGCTTCGTGCGCGGATCAAGGCGGTGTATGGCGGAATTGCCCGGGAAATACTGGCCCAGAGTAATGTCCTTTATCATGCCCGGCCTCCTTTGGAAAGGAGCTTGAGCAGCGCCAGCTCCATCTCCTCTATTTCATATATATTTTCGGGAATATCTATTCCGCGCTTTCTCAGCTCCATGCCCAGCTTTGATACCTGCGGCACGTCAAGGCCGATTGAGGTGAGCAGTTCGCTCTGCGCAAACACATCCCGCGTTTTGCCCTCCATTACAAGCCTGCCGCCGTTCATCACGGCTACGCGCTCCGCCCTGTCCGCCATATCGTCCATAGAATGGGACACCATAAGCACCGCGCAGCCTAATGACGCGCGAAGATTATCTATCGTATCCAGTATGGCCTTCCTACCCAGCGGGTCAAGCCCTGCCATGGGTTCGTCAAGCACCAGATATTTGGGCTTCATGGCTATTATTCCCGCCAGCGCCGCGCGCCGCTTTTCGCCGCCGGAAAGCTCAAACGGGGACTTTGCCGCGAACTTTTCCGGCGCAAGGCCAACGAGCGCCATCGCTTCATGCGCGCGCTCAAGCGCTTCCTCTTCCCCTATGCCCATGTTCTTAACACCGAAGGCGACGTCCTTTTCAACGCTTTCCTCAAAAAGCTGATATTCGGGGTATTGGAATACCATGCCCACAAGCTTTCTTCCCTCCATGCGCTGCTTTTTATCCGCCATGTCGAACCCATCGACGTGTACGGTGCCGCTGTTGGGCTGAAGAAGGCCGTTAAGCTGCTGCACAAACGTGCTCTTGCCGCTGCCGGTATGGCCTATGAGCCCAAGGAATTCGCCGTCCTCTATCCTAAGGCTTATGTCTGTAAGGGCGGCCTTTGTTATTGCGCTGCCCTGCATGTATGCATAATTCAGTTTTTCGACAACGATAGGCATATTGCTTGCGCCATTTCCTCCACGCTGAGTATACTTTTCGGCAGATTTGCGCCGCGCGCGTTCAGCCTGTTTGCAAGCTGCTGCATCACGGGCACGTCCAGCCTGTGCTTATGAAGAAGCTCATCCTGACTGAACACCTCTTTGGGTGTGCCTTCAAGTATCAGTTCGCCCCCGCTCATAACGGCCACGCGGTCCGCGCCTATAACTTCCTCCATATATTGGGTTATCATAACAACGGTTATGCCGTTTTCCTTATGCAGCTTTGTCACAAGGTCTATTATGTCCCTGCGCCCTTTGGGGTCCAGCATGGCCGTGGCCTCGTCCAGCACAAGCACCTTGGGCTGCATGGCAAGCATGCCCGCAATGGCTATCCTTTGCTTCTGCCCGCCGGAAAGCATATTGGGCGCGCTGTGCGCGTATTTTTCCATGCCCACGGCGGCCAATGCCCTGTCCACCCGCGTGCGTATCTCGTTCCCCGGCACGCCTATGTTTTCCGGCCCGAAGGCAACGTCCTCTTCAACAATGGTGGTAACAAGCTGATTATCCGGATTCTGGAACACCATGCCCACCCTTTGGCGTATGCTGAGCGTGTCCGCCTCGTCCGCCGTGTCCATGCCGTCCACCAATACTTTTCCCTCCGTGGGCAAAAGCAGCGCGTTAAGATGCTTTGCAAGCGTGGATTTGCCGCTGCCGTTATGCCCAACCACCGCCACGAACTCGCCGTCGTTTATGGTAAGGGACACGTTGTTCAGCGCCTTTGCCGCCGCGTCCTCGTATGCGTAGGATACGTTCTGTATCTCTATCAAGCCCGTTTCACCTTCTTTTCCCGTGCGGATAACGCACATTCATATCCAACGTATGATTATACCATTAGTTTGCAAGCGCGCACAACCCCCAACCTGACGGCAAAAAAGCGGGCAGGATTACTCCCGCCCGCTTAATATGCGCTTTGTCCTATTCGGTTTTATCTGCCGGAGGTCTGCTGGGATATGCCCTTGATGGTCTTTATTACCCAGTCGAAATCCGCGCTCTGTATAACCGCGCCGCAATACTGGCACTTGGCCGTGGCGTTCAGATCCAGCGGAGCGCCACAGTTCGGGCAATTCTTTGCCGCGTCCTCGGTGCGCTCAAAGCTCTTGGCGCCCTTGGTGCGGATCATGGTCCATTCATATGTCATGAACTTCTCCGCGGTCTTGCTGCCGCTCACCACTGCGCCGGTAGCATCGTCCACGGTGTAATCCTTTATCCTTACCCTTACAAGCGCGGTAACAATATCGTGCTTATCGTCCTGGCCAAAGCCCGTAAGGTCAACGCCAAGCACCGCAATATCGTCCACGTAGTTGGTCTTGCCCGCCTTTATAAGGCTGTTAAGCTGCGCATTGAACTGGTTGAAGATGGCGTCGTCCATGCCGGTGCGCATCTCTTCCCAGGTTTTGTTCTGCCAGCATTCCTGCATCCTTACATACAGGTTGCCAATCTTTTCCTTCATCTTTTCTTCGCTGAAGGCGGGATCCTGCTTCTTCAGATCCTCTATGGTCATGGGCAGCACTGTGCGCTGCGCGCCCGCAATACGGCTTCCGCCGCTGCTGCCGCTTCCGCCCTTCTTATTCTTGCCGGACACTATGACCATTATTATAACTATTGCGGCAACGGTAATGGTAGTGCCAAGGCTCCATTCCCCGCCGCCTCCCGATGAAGAGGAATAGTCGCTGCTGCTCCAATCACTGCTGCTCCAGTCGCTTCCGCCATAATCGCTTCCGCCGTAATCGCTTCCGCCGGAAAAGCTTCCCGCATCGGCAATGCCGGGCACGGGGGATACCATTATCGCCAGCACCAGCATAAGCGCCATCGCAAGGGCCAAGAACCTTTTATCCATTGCTTCGCTGTCCTTTCATACACAAAAAGTTGTTAAATCCGTTAATAAACGCATCTATATGTATCATTATAATCCATATCGCTCGTCCGTGTCCATAGTTTTTACTTCTCATAATGTTCATATTGTGTTAAAATGGAATAAACTCAACAGTCAGGAGGTATCGTATATGTTCTGCCCCAAATGTGGAAGCAATGTTCCCGATTCAACCAAATTCTGTCCCACCTGCGGCGCGCTCCTTGCAGGCGAAGCTCAGCAGGCTCCCGCGACCGAACCCCAGCCGGAGCCGCAGTATCAGCCCCAGCAGCCCGTTTATCAGGCCGCACCCGCTGACAACAACCCCGCCGCGCTGAAGGTCAGCCAATTTTTCTGGCTTGACTTTTTGACAGGCATCCCCCTCGTGGGCTTCATACTCACGCTGGTATGGGGCTTTGGCGGCGACGTAAACGAAAACAAGCGCAATTATTGCCGCGCAAAGCTTGTTTGGCTGCTTATAGGCATTGCCGTTACCGTTATATTCACCATAATAGCGGTGGCAGGCGGCGGACTTGCGGCGCTTATCTACGAACAATATTGATAAATTGAAAATACCGCATATGATAAGGCTCCTTTACGGGAGCCTTGTTCGCCCGAAAAGGAGACAGATTATGTATAACACAACGCCCATAACCGGCGTATATGCTTCCGCGCTGATGGCGCTTGGCATTGAACCCGCAGCAGGGACTCAGGCGCCCATAGCCGCGCTCGATAAGCTTTGCAAAAAGGCCTTCGGCGGCGAAAAGGCGGACAGGCTGCTGCTTTATAATCCGGACGCGGTGGCCCTTTGGCTTTTCCAAAAATACAACGAAATGTTCACCGATGCGCAGCTTGCAAGCAGCATAATGCTGCCGCTTTTAAGCGTTATGCCCAGCGTAACGCCGGTTTGCTTCGCTTCCATGTACACGGGCCTTATGCCCGCGGAGCACGGCATAAGGGCATACGTTAAGCCGGTTTTGAAGTGCAACACCATATTCGACGACCTTGTTAAGGCCGGCAAGCGCGTGGCGCTCGTTTCCACCAGCAACGACAGCATATCCATGATATTCCTCAAGCGGAACATAGATTATTATATTTACGATACCGTGGACGAGGTAAACGCAAAGGCCATGGAGCTTATAGAAAAGGACTGCTACGACGTGATGGTGGTTTACAACGGCAATTACGACGGCACAATGCACAAATTCGGCACCGAATCGGAAGAAGCCATTGCCGCGCTGAAGGCGAACCTTGCGTTCTACTGTAGGCTTGTGGACGCGGTAAAGCAGCACTGGGCGCAGCACAACACGTTCTATGGCTTTATGCCCGACCATGGCTGCCACGAAATAGACGGCGGCTGCGGCGCGCACGGGCTGGACATGGAGGAGGACATGAACATAGTCCACCTTTACGGCTGCAACGCAAGGAAATAAGCTTTAGGCATGCAAAAAGGCTCTTTTGTGCTGAAAGAGCTTTTTTAATATCTGTACTCAGTCCAAATCCTTCCTGTATATCTTCACAAGGCGCTTGCCTTCCTTATACATTTCGTCGTCCTCGTGTATCATTGCCATGCCAACGTAGCGGCAGCCCGCGTATTCCATGGTTTTACATGATGCGGTATTGTCCGGCACGCAGGTTATGAACACATGGCCAAGGTTGTGCTTTTTGGCAAGCCTGAACAGCAGCTTGCACGCCTTTGCCGCGTAATGCCGCCCGCGGAAGTTTTCGTCTATGCCGTAGCCTATGTTGCCGCCTATGTACAGCCCCTCCGTATGCCCTATGCGCAAATCGCACACGCCTATCGCCATGCCGTTCATAAGGCATATATCGAATTTATATGCAGGCACGAACTTCTTTTCGGGTATCGAGTCCGTCATGCGGCTCACGCGCAGCATTATCTCGCCGTCGCTTAAGTCGCTTGTGTCGTAAAAAATATTGCCGCGGTTGCTATGGCAGTCCATCCATATGAACAGATTCCCGTTTTCGCGCTTTTCCATTATGCCGCCGTTGGCAAGCGCCATCTTTACGGATGCCGTATTGCCTTCGTGTATGGTAACGAGCGCCTTGTCTATGCCAAGCTTGGCGCATTCCTTCAGCGCGGCTGAAAGCATAAGCTTGCCGTAGCCCTTGCCGCGCGCTTCCGGGCGGATGGCATAGCCCATGTTGCCGCCGTCCTGCCTGAGCCTATCGGTCAAAAAATGCCTTATCTTGACCAGGCCCACGGGGCATGAATCAACATAGAAGAAGAAAAACGTCTGCGGCACTTTGAAGCCATCGTATATTTCGGTTTTAAGCGATTCGGCATAGCGCTTTTCAAGCCACGCTTTGTATTCATCGTGTGAAAGGCCGCGCGCATCGTTCATCAGCCCGTTTTCGTCCGCGGGTATGCTTTGCAGCATGTCGTATATATCCCGTCCGCAGGCGGCGCTGAGTTTTATAAGTTCCGTATTCATTTCAAAAAGCCTCCATACCGAATATTTTTGCAATTATACCATCCTGCCGCTACCCATGCAAGCGCAAATTGATATTTTGCAAACGAAAAAGAGAGCCGCCCTATGGCAGCTCCCTTTATTTATCGCTTTATATTTGGCGGTTTATCAGACGATACCCTGAGCCATCATAGCATCGGCAACCTTCTTGAAGCCCGCGATGTTGGCGCCGGCAACCAGGTTGTAGCCAAGACCGGCCTCAGCAGCGGCCTTCTCGGAAGCGGCATGGATGTTGACCATGATGTGGTGCAGCTTCTCGTCCACTTCTTCGGGCTTCCAGGTCAGGCGCTCGGAGTTCTGGCTCATTTCAAGGCCGGAAACGGCAACGCCGCCCGCGTTAACAGCCTTGGAAGGCGCAACGATGAGACCCTTGTCCATCAGGAAGTACAGGGCTTCGTTGGTGGTGGGCATGTTGGCAACTTCGATGTAGTACTTCAGGCCGTTGGCGATCATCTGCTCGGCTTCCTTCATGCCGATTTCGTTCTGATACGCGCAGGGCATGCAAACGTCGACCTTCTGGCCCCAGGGCTTCTGGCCGGGGAAGAACTGTACGCCAAACTTGTCGGCATAGTCCTGAACCTTGTTGCGGCCGCTGTTGCGCATGTCGAGCATGTAGTTGATCTTCTCTTCGGTCACTACGCCGTCGGGATCGTAGATATAACCGTCGGGGCCGGCCAGGGTGACGACCTTGGCGCCCAGCTGAGCAGCCTTCTTGCAGACGCCCCAAGCCACGTTGCCGAAGCCGGAGATAGCAATGGTCTTGCCCTCGATGGTGTCGTTCTCATGCTTGAGAACTTCGCACAGATAATACACCGCGCCGTAACCGGTAGCTTCCGGACGGAAGGGGCTGCCGCCGAAGGAGGGAGCCTTGCCGGTGAGAACGCCGTTCTCATAGGCGCCGCGGATGCGCTTATACTGGCCGAACAGGTAACCGATTTCGCGGCCGCCTACGCCGATGTCACCGGCGGGAACGTCCACGTTGGGGCCGATGTGGCGCTGGAGCTCGGTCATGAAGCTCTGGCAGAAACGCATGATCTCGGCGTCGCTCTTGCCGTTGGGATCAAAGTCGCTGCCGCCCTTGCCGCCGCCCATGGGCAGGCTGGTCAGGCTGTTCTTAAAGGTCTGCTCGAAGCCGAGGAACTTCATAACGGAAAGATTTACGTGAGAAGCAAAGCGCAGGCCTCCCTTGTAGGGGCCGATGGCGCTGTTGAACTGCACGCGGAAGCCGCGGTTGACGTTGACCTTACCGGCGTCATCCACCCAGGGTACGCGGAACTCTATCACACGCTCGGGCTCAACAAGGCGCTCAAGCAAACCGGCCTTCTGGTATTCGGGATGCTGATCGATAACGGTCTCAAGGGACTTGAGGACCTCTTCAACGGTCTGAAGGAATTCAGGCTCGTTCTTGTCGCGCTTTTCAACCTTCTCCAGGACTTCCTGAATGTACGCGTTCATTGTAGTACCTCCAAATATAATAATGCTTTTTTCGTCATGCGTGCCGCGCAATTTGGTTTCACGCCACGCATCAAGCTTATCATAAATCTAAGGTATACTAATGTCAAGCTAATTGTCTGCTTATAACAATTTTTTCTGTTAAAAAGATGTAAACATGGGGAAATGTGATGGAAAGGGGGGTGAACTCCCTCTAACCGATCCCCTCGGCAAATTGCCCCCTGTACTATCTTGGCACAATGCATTATAATTAAGCGTGTAATCATTTCTTTTGCCATGGGAGGGTAAATATGTCATCTAAGGCGGACCGCAGCGAAAAGCGCTTCACCAAGGCCGAAAAATCATGGATAATGTATGATTGGGCCAATTCCATCTATGCCACCAATATTATGGCGGCCATATTCCCCATCTATTTCGCCATGCAGGCGAACGAAACCGGCAACAAGCTTTACGGCTTCGCCGTCAGCGCGGCGGCGCTCGTTGTGGCGGTGCTTGCGCCAATACTCGGCGCGATAGGCGACTTTTCCGGCATGAAAAAGAAGCTCTTCGCCGGATTCCTTGTGCTTGGCCTTGTGTTCACCGCCGTGATGGCGGCGTTTGAGGACTGGCGGCTGATGCTCGTGGGCTTCATACTTTCGCGCATAGGCTTTTCCGGAAGCTGCCTTTTCTATGATTCCTTCCTGACGGACGTTACCACGCCGGAGCGCATGGACAGGGTGTCCTCCTGGGGCTATGCAATGGGCTATATCGGCGGCAGCACCATTCCCTTCATAATATCCATTGCAGTAATGCTGCTTATGAACCAAAGCGTGCTTTCCTATAAAATTGCCATATTGATAGTTGTTGTATGGTGGGCGGTGTTCAGCATACCCTTCCTTAAAAACGTAAAGCAGCAATACAGCGTGGAGGACGCGCCGCAGGCCCTTGCAAAGGAAGCCTTCCGCAACGCATGGAAAACGTTTAAGGATATACTGAAGGATAAAAAGATACTGTTCTTCATAATAGCCTACTTCTTCTATATTGACGGCGTGGATACAATAATATCCATGGCGACGAACTACGGCGAAACCCTTGGCCTTGGCGCGATAGGCATGATACTTGCGCTGCTTGTTACGCAGATAGTTGCGGTACCCTTCAGCATACTGTTCGGCAACCTTGCCAAGAAGGTGGGCGCTATGCGGATGATAGCCATAGCCGTGTGCGTATATTTCGTTATAACTATACTTGGCTTCTTCATGGGCTTCAAAATTGAACAGGCGGAGCTTTCCGGCGGCGATATAGATGCCGCGCTCAAGCTGAGCAGCACGCTGTTCTGGATACTGGCAACGCTCGTGGGCACGGTGCAGGGCGGCATACAGGCGCTCTCCCGCAGCTATTTCGGCCAGCTTATCCCGCCGGAGCGTTCCAATGAATACTACGGCTTCCTTGATATATTCGGCAAATTCTCCTGCGTGATAGGCCCCGCGCTCTATGCCGCGACCTATGCGGCAACGGGCAGGGCGTCCCTTGGAATACTTAGCATAATAGTGCTGTTCTTCGGCGGAATGGTTGCGCTGTTCGCGGGCCGCAAATACATGAAGGCAGAGGAGAAATAAGTTGGAAGAGCATTCCGGGCACAGACAAAGGCTTAGGGAAAGCTTTCTTGCTCTCGGTGCGAAGGCCATGCCGGAGCATCAGCTGCTTGAACTGCTGCTTACCTATGCAATACCGCGGCGGGACGTGAACCCATTGGCGCATAGGCTGATAGAGCGCTATGGGTCGCTTGCGGCTGTGCTGAAGGCCGATGTGGCGGAGCTTAAAAACGCCGGCTTGGGCGAATATGCGGCAACGCTGATTGCCCTTGCGGGAGCAATGCGGAACATAAGCGAAAAGCCGCGCAAAAAGCAGCGGCTCAATAATCCCGAAAGGGCTGCGGAATACTGCATGCAGCTTCTCAGGCCGCACAGGTACGAGGTTATGTACCTTGTGTCGCTGGACAGCGGGCTGAAGCCCATACACGAGGACATGGTTTCAAGCGGAACGATAGACCAAAGCACAGTTTATCCGCGCATAATTGCCGAATGCGCGCTGCGCCACGCGGCGGCATACGCAATGCTTTGCCATAACCATCCAAGCGGCAACCCCGCCCCCAGCAACGAGGATATAGCCATGACAAAAATGATATTTTCGGCGCTGAGCGGCATCGGGATTCAATTATATGACCATATTATAGTTGGGGATGAACGCGCGTACAGCATGGCGCGCAACGTATACATTCCAAGCGATATAAACAACAATAATCAGGGAACGGAGGACAAGAGCACATGAGCGGCTATATGGAAGAATATCTGCGCTGGAGGCAGGCGGAAAAGCTTGCCCCACAGCTTAAAGCGGAGCTTGAGGCGATAGCCAATAACCCCAAGGAGATAGAAGAACGGTTCTATACCGAGCTTGAATTCGGCACGGCAGGTTTAAGGGGAATACTCGGCGCGGGAACGAACCGAATGAACGCGCAGGTTATAAAGCGGGCAACGCTGGGACTGAGCGAATACATACTGGGCTTCGCTGGCGGGGCCGAGCGCGGCGTTGCAATAGCATATGATTCCCGCCGCATGAGCCGCGAATTTGCGTTGGAAGCCGCGCTTACCCTCTGCGCAAAGGGCATACATGCCTATATATATGATTCGCTGCGCCCCGTGCCAATGCTTTCGTATATGGTAAGAAGGCTTAAATGCATAGCGGGCATTGTAATAACCGCCAGCCATAATCCCCCTGAATACAACGGCTATAAGGTATATTGGCAGGATGGCGGGCAGGCAGGCCCCAAGCAGGCAGAGGCCATATACGCCGAAATAAAGCGGCAGGATTACTTCTCCGGCCCCGATATGACAATCGAACAGGCCGAAGCAAGCGGACTTTTAACATGGTTGAGCGACGCTGACGACGCGGATTATTACCGCGACACGCTTTCAGTTATGCAGCGGCCCGAGCTTGTTAAGGAGCAGGGCGATACGCTGAAAATGGTATACACTCCCCTGCACGGCAGCGGCAATCTGCCCGTGCAGCACATATTGAAGCTTGCGGGCATAACAAGCGTGAGCATAGTGGAGCAGCAGCGCGAGCCGAACGGGGACTTCCCGACCGTTACCGCGCCCAATCCGGAGGATCCGAAGGCGTTTACGCTTGCGATGGAGCTTGCGGATAAGGTCCATGCGGACGCAATAGTTGCCACCGACCCGGATTCGGACAGAATGGGCCTTGCCGTGCGGGAAAAGAACGGCAAATTCCGCGTGCTTACGGGCAACAAGATAGGCTCCCTTTTGCTTTACTATATACTCAGCGCCATGAAGGAGCGCGGAGCCATTCCCGCGGACGGGTTCGTTGCAAAAAGCATAGTGAGCACCCGCCTTGCGGACGCAATATGCGCGCATTTCGGCGTTAAGCTCAGGTGTACGCCCACGGGGTTCCGCTTTATATCCGAGCTTATTGAAAAGAGCCATACCGAGCAGGGCTTCGGCACGTTCATATTCGGCTTTGAGGAAAGCTACGGCTTCCTTGCGGGCGGCTTTGCACGGGATAAGGATGCCGTGTGCGCGGCGATGCTTGCGGCGGAAGCCTGCGTATATTACAGAAGCATGGGCAAAACGCTCAGCGACGCTCTGGGCGAGATAGAGGCCCTGTGCGGCTGCTATAACGAAGCCGTGAAAAGCTACACCCTTTCCGGTAAGGAGGGCATAGAGCGCATAGCCGGGGCTATGGCGGCGCTAAGAAGCGACACCCCGCGGGAGTTTGCGGGCGTGGCGGTGGATAGATTTGAGGATATGCGCTCCGGCAAGGCAATGGATTACGCCGCGGGAAAAGAGACGGAGAGCGAGGTTACCGGCATGAACGCCGTGCGCTTCCTGCTAAGCGACGGGGCATGGATATGCGTGCGCCCCAGCGGCACGGAACCAAAGCTTAAATTGTATATAGGCGCAAACGCAAAAACGGATGAAGAGGTTGAAGCGCTGCTGAATAAGCTTATGGCGGATACGGACGCAAAGCTCAGCGTGCTGCTGAAAGGATAGAATAGGCCAATGCAAAAGAAAATGCCCGACGGAGGGCAAAACGAACAAAACCTGAATAACGACGCCGCAAGCGTGCAGGAGCGGCAGTATAAGCGCATGACCACTGAGCCTGTCAGCCGCGTGGTGCTATCCATGGGCATACCCGCGGTGATAGGCATGCTGGTAACCAGCATATATAACAGCGCCGATACTTACTTCGTGGGCCAGCTTGGCACCAGCGCATCCGGCGCGGTGGGCGTTGTGTTCTCGCTTATGAATATAATCCAGGCCGTGGGTTTCACCATAGGGCAGGGCGCAAGCAGCCTTATTTCCCGCCGCCTTGGCGAAAAGGATTATACCCACGCAAACCGCATTGCAAGCACAGCGCTGCTTTTGGCGGTTGCCTTCGGGCTTATAATACTGGGCGCGGGGCTTATATTCCTTGATCAGTTCATGCGGCTCCTTGGCGCAACGGAAACGATGCTGCCGCATGCAAAGGCGTATGCGAATTATATATTGATAGCCGCGCCGTTCATGGTGATATCCTTCGTGTTGAACAATCTTCTGCGCGCGGAGGGAAAGATTAAATATGCCATGATAGGTATAAGCATAGGCGGATTGCTGAACATTGGCCTTGACCCGCTGTTTATACACACGTTTCAGCTGGGCACCGCGGGCGCGGCAATAGCGACGGGCATAAGCCAGCTTGTGAGCACGGTAATACTGCTTGCGGCGTATTTCCGCAAGGGCTTCACTGTGGTGCAGCCAAGCGTGAGCCAAATAGAGATAAGCGGAAAGATGCTGCTTGACATATTCAAAACCGGCCTTCCCGCGCTGCTCAGGCAGGGCTTGGCAAGCATTTCAAGCGTTGCACTCAACCGCAGCGCCATGGTGTATGGCGATGCCGCCGTTGCAGCTATGAGCATAGTGAGCAAGGTGTTCATGCTCATATTCTCAACCTCGCTTGGCATAGGGCAGGGCTACCAGCCCGTTGCGGGGTATAACTACGGGGCGAAGAAATATGCCCGCGTGCGCGCGGCGTATAAGTTCACGCTTATACTGGGACTTTGCGTAATGGGCGCGGCAAGCGTTGTGGCGTTCATATTCGCGCCGGAAATAGTTACCATGTTCCTTAGAGACGACCCGAAGGTAATTGAAATAGGCACGCTTGCGCTGAGAATACAGTGCATTGCCATGCCGACTGTGCCTTTCGTTGTAGTAGGGAACATGACGTTCCAGTCCGTTGGCAAGGCCGCGCAGGCCAGCTTCCTTTCCGCCTGCCGCCAGGGAATATTCTTCCTTGTGTTCATAACCGTGCTGCCGCCCATACTCAAGCTTACCGGCGTGCAGTGCGCGCAGGCCTGTGCGGATGTATGCACGTTCCTTGTGGCAATTCCAATGACGCTTGTGTTCTTCAGGCGCATGCCCAAGGAGGACGAATAGTCTGAATATTGCACCACAAACCCGGTTGATTCTTTCAATCGGGTTTTTATTATATCAGGCTGTATGTATCAAAGCATTGCTTATGACAGCATAAATAATAGATAATATATTATTTTCGGTTTTCCCCTTGTGCCGTGGATAAAGATAATCTATAATACTGAAATTATTATTAATGGAAAGGGAAAAGCTATGCCAAACAATTTTGATTTCGGTTCAATGGTGTTTAACGAGGCCGTGATGCGCGAACGCCTTGCGGAGGATACCTACGCCGCATTGAAGGACACAATAAAGCGCGGCGCGCCGCTTGCCAGGCACATTGCAACGCCTGTTGCCGCGGCAATGAAGGAATGGGCGATAGAAAAGGGCGCCACACATTTTACCCATTGGTTCCAGCCGCTTACCGGAATCACTGCGGAAAAGCACGAGGCTTTTATCGCCCCCGGCGCGAACGGCGGCGCAATACTGGACTTTTCCGGCAAGGAGCTTGTTGTCGGCGAATCGGATGCGTCGAGCTTCCCCTCCGGCGGGCTTAGGGCAACGTTCGAGGCACGCGGCTACACCGCATGGGACCCCACGGCATACGCTTTTATAAAGGAGGATACGCTGTGCATACCCACGGTGTTCCTTTCATATGACGGCGACGCGCTGGACAAAAAAACGCCGCTGCTGCGCTCCGCCCAGCTTATCAATAAAGAAGCGCTGCGCCTTGTGCACGCCATGGGCAGGCAGGATATAGAGCGCGTTACGCCAAGCGTAGGCGCGGAGCAGGAATACTTCCTTGTGGATAAGGCGCTTTGGGCCAGGCGCAGGGACCTTGTGCTCTGCGGCAGGACGCTTTTCGGCGCGAAGAGCGCCAAAAGCCAGGAGCTGGACGACCATTATTACGGCACGCTCGATACCCGCGTGAAGGCGTTCATGGCGGAGCTGGACAGGGAACTGTGGAAGCTGGGCGTGTTTGCAAAAACCGAGCATAAAGAAGTCGCGCCCGGGCAGCACGAGCTTGCGCCCGTGTTCAGCGGAGCAAACAGCGCAACTGACCATAACCAGCTTATAATGGAGCTGATGAAGCGCATAGCCCCCAAGCACGGCATGGTATGCCTGCTGCATGAAAAGCCCTTTGCCGGAATGAACGGCAGCGGTAAGCACAACAACTGGTCCCTGTCCACCGAAAGCGGGGAAAACCTGCTAAACCCCGGCAAGGAGCCGAGCGAGAACACGCTGTTCCTGCTCCTGCTTACGGCTGTTATAGCCGCCGTGGACGATCATCAGGACCTTATCCGCTTCAGCGCATGTTCATATTCAAACGATCTGCGCCTTGGGCAGACGGAAGCGCCGCCGGCGACAATATCCGTATTTATAGGCGATGAGTTGGGCGAGATAATGGACACCATATGCGCCGGCAATGATTACAGCCGCGCGGAGCAGCAGTTCATAAGCATGGGCGTTGAGGCCATGCCCCGCGTGAAGGCGGACAATACGGACAGGAACCGCACTTCGCCGTTTGCATTCACGGGCAACAAGTTTGAATTCCGTATGCCCGGCAGCGCGCAGTCCATTGCCGATGCGAATATTGTTATAAACACCGTTGTGGCGGAAGCCATGGCGCGCTTTGCGGACGTGTTGGAGCATGCGGAAAACAAGGAGCAGGCCGCGCGGGAGCTTATCCGCAGCGAATACGAAAAGCATAAGCGCATAGTTTACAGCGGAAACTGCTATTCCGAAGAATGGGAAAAGGAAGCCGAGCGCAGGGGACTATATAACCTGAAAACCACCGTTGAGGCGCAGGATCGTTCCATTGCGGACGAAAACGTTGCACTGTTCAGCGGATACGGCATATTCTCAAAGCGGGAGATGCTTTCACGCTACGAGGTTTCGCTTGAAACATATGCAAAGCTTGCCGAGATAGAGGGCCGCACAATGGCCGAGATGGCCGCCAAGGAGATAATCCCCGCCGTGAGCCGTGCGCAGGGCGAAATGGCAAAAACAGTATCCTACAAGCAGAGTATATGCATAGGTACCGAGCCTGAAATGCGCATACTGCGCGAAGGCGCGGCATTGCTTAACGAACTTGACGCGGCCTGCGGCAAGCTGAACGCCGCGTTGAAATATGCCGACGAGTCCGACTGCGCGCACGAGCGCGCCTGCCGCTGCCGCGATGCGGTGGTGCCGGCAATGGCCGCCGTAAGGCACGCCGCCGATGCGCTCGAAACCATAACGCCACACGAAGCGTGGCCCTTCCCGAATTACGAGCAGCTTTTGCTTAATGCAGAGTAAATATTTTTGCAGGGGGGGCCAGGGAAGATTTCGATTTCTCCCCTTAGGCCCCCCTGCACCCCCCCTGTAACCCCATTAAAACGATCGCTCCGCGAGGGGTACGGCACTGTACAATGTGCTTGCACTGTACTAAAAGGCTCCCCGGACGGGGAGCTGTCGCCGCATGGCGACTGAGGGGTTGAGGGAAAAATGAGCAGCCCCGATGCAACCCCTCCGTCAATTCGCTATCGCTCATTGCCACCTCCCCTTTCAGGGCAGGCTTTTGGGCGGCGGTTGCACAAACCAACAGGGGACGCTTTCGCGTCCCCTGCAATTCTTTGTTCTTTATTCGTTCCTTATTGCCGCCAAGGGCGAAAGCTTCATGGCGCGCATTGCCGGATACAGGCCGGATATGAGCGCCACCACTACCGAAAACGCCAACGCGCCCACGGCAAGGTAGAGCGGAATGATGCTCTTGAACCCGCTTGATTCAAGGAAGTTGTTCAGCACAAGGCTAAGCCCGTAGCTGAGCCCAAGGCCCAGCGCCCCGCCGAAGAAGCCTATATACGCCGCTTCCGTAAGGAATAATCCCGCTATGTTGGACATGCGGCAGCCCAGCACCTTTATTATGCCAATTTCCTTAGTGCGCTCATATATGCTCATCATCATCGTGTTCATGATGCCTATTGCCGCGACCAGCAGCGACACGCCGCCTATCGCGCCCAGCAGATACTGCGTCTGCTTGAGTTGCTCTTCGCTTTGCTGCAGCCATTCCTGTATGCAGTTTGCGCCGAAGCCCATTTCCTCAATCTTGGCCTTAACTGTCAAAACGTCGTCTATATCCTTGCACTTGACTATAACCTGGTTATAGTTCTTTTTGTTCAGGGATATATAGTTCGGGTTTTCCTTGGCCAGCTTTTCCAGCACCTTTATGTCCATTATGCAGTACCAGCTGAAATCGTTGCCGCTCTCCTCAAGCATACCCGTGGGCACAAGGGTATATATCTTGCCCTTCTGCTGGCCGGGATCGCCGGGCTGGTTGGTATATACGTTTGAATAGTCAAACGTAAGCTTGAGCCGCGAGCGTGAGGTGACCTTGGAGTTGCCGTTTTTGTCTATCGCGGGGCTCCAGCGGTTGGCGTTGGGGTCATAGAAATTGTTGTAAAAGCTGCTCGGCACAACCATCTGCACCTTGCCGCCCGCAAGCTTATTGCCGGGATACTCGCCTTCCTCCAGCTTTATGCCGAAAAGCTCCGCCTGCTCCATATCTATGCCCATTATGCTCACATCGGTGGCATATTTGCCGCTCATCGCCATGCCCCATGCGGTTATCTGCGGCATTGCGCCTTCAACGCCGGGTATCTTCCTAATCTCGTCCACGGCCTTTTTATCCAGCTTCACTTCCTTATATGTGGATGATTGGCCATCGCTCGATTCAACGTAGCGGTAGTTGTTCACCGTTATGTTCGTAAGGCTGCCCATGCTGGCATAGCTGTCTATCATGCTTTGGCGCATGCCAACGCCCAGCGACACCATTACAACAATGCTGCTGGTGCCTATAACCATGCCCAGCACCGTTAAAAACGCCCTTAGCTTGCGCCGCCACAGGTTCAGGAACGCCGTGCGGAGCAGATCGGGTAATTTCATACGTCCTCCAAAGTCTTAGCGCGCTTCTTTTTCAGCAGTATTATGGCAACCACTATCGCCGCCGCAACAACCACGCCAAGCGCTATCCATATCCAAACCGGAGTACCGGAGGAGGAAGGATCGTCCATGCCGCCTATGGTGGGCTGGTCAATAAATCCGGGGTCGTCCATGTCGCCGTTCGCATCGGGGTTATAGGCTTCCGTAACGTAAAGGCTCAGCGGCAGCCTTTCTTCCATCTTTTCCTCAAGGGAGTCCTCGTAGCTTATAACTATTTCGCCGTCTATCTGGCCCGGCGTTGCGGTTATTATGGAAAGATCGGCGCGCATGCTGTTGCCCGCGGCAACGGTGCCCTGGAAGAAGCTGTCCTCAAGGGAAAGGCCGTCGCCCTCAACGGTTACCATGCAGTTATATATGGGGCTGCGGCCCATGTTGTAAAGCGAGAAATATACCGGCACGCTTTCGCCCTCCATGGCCTCGCCGTCAACGGTGGGGTCGTCTATCTTCAGGCGGATTTTCTGCATAACCGTAACGGGTATAGATGCGCTGGATTCGCCCTTGGCAAGCGTTGCGGGGCGGGTTTTTGTGCCTTCGTATTCAAAGTCCAGCTTTATTTCATACGCCTTGGCTTCCGTATCGGGCGCGGTGGCAATGCTCATGGTCATGGTCTTGCTTTCGCCCTTGGCAAGCTTATCGATATACAGCGTGTTGGAGCCTTCTGCGGGGGTCAGCTTGCCGGTATCCGCGTTGTTGGTCATGGTGACGAGTATGCTCTTGGTATCCTCCTCGTTTGAGGTATTGCGCACGGTGAAGGTAAGCGTGAATGTTTCGCCCGCGTATATCTTTTCTTCGGAGAAGCTGTAGCTGTCCACAACAAGCTTGGGCAATGTCTGCGTGGTTTCGCCGCCCGGGGTTTCGCTTGCGCCTTCGTAGCCCTTTGTAACGTTTACATACAGGCTCACGTCGCAGCTTTCGGTGGAGGAGCCCTCCGCGCTGCCCCAGCCGCGCTCGTAGGTAACGGTGAAGTCTACCTTCTTTATGCCCGCGGTTACCTTATCGGCAAAGCGCATGTCAAACTGGAACTCTATTATCTGGTTGGCGTTTATGAAGCCGTTGTAGCCAACGGTGTAGTCCACCCGCTCTATTGCGAAGGGGAACTCATCAAGGCTGGTGGAAAGCTTGGGCGCGACCTTTATGTTCATAACGGGGCCGCTTACGCACATCAGCGGCAGCCTTACAAGCACCTTGCCGCCGTTCTTGCCGGATGCGGTGGTAACGATAAGGCCGTTGGGGTCATAGCTGGACAGCCTGAACGCCGCCGTGGCCTGGGAAGGGTCGGGGGAAGGAGAGGGCTGCTCCGCCGCAGTAAGAGTATATGCAAATGTTTTTTCAACTTTGCATGTCTGCTCAGCATTACTCGCATCCTTGTAGGTATATGTAAAGCTAAGTTTGAACTGCTCTATTGCACTACCGGATACTGCTCCCTTGAACATTCCCCTAATAACAACATCTATCGCGGCGTCATATTTACTAAGATCTGCGCTCGTTATGCCGTTAAATCTTACATCGCTGTTCAATATGCCGGCGGTAGCGGTCACACTGTCCAAAGTCAATGTACCCGTAGTTATTTTGGGGTCTACGGTTATCTTCACCTGCATATCCACACCAAAAGATGCGGTTGCTACGGATTCAACATTAACCATGATATCGCCCTGCGTGATAGGCGGCTTAGGTGTAGGTGTAGGTGTAGGTGTCGGCTCCGCCAGCGCTGCGGGGCATATGGCCATGAGCAGCATGGCCGCCGTTAAAAGTGCGATTATTCTACGCTTCATCTTTGTGTATCTCCCTGTTTATTGTCTTTTTTATTTTCAGCCTGTTCGGACTGCTCCTCAAGCTCGTCGCCTATGGCGCGCTTGGGCCGCGGGGTAAGGTAGGTCGGGTGTTCGTTTATCTGTATGTCCACCACCCTGCCGTCCAGTATCTTTATTATCTTGTCCGCATACATGGCCATGTTCGGGTCGTGCGTAACCATAACAAGCGTTTTGTTGCGGCTGCGCATAACCTCGCATATGGTGCGCATAACGTCGTCCGACGTGTTGGAATCCAAATTGCCCGTAGGCTCATCGGCAAACACAATATCCGGATTGGTAACAAGCGCCCTCGCTATGCCCACGCGCTGCTGCTGGCCGCCGCTCATCTGCGAAGGCTTGTGCTTCAGGTGCTTGCCAAGCCCCATCACCTTCAGCGCCTCAACCGCCAGCGCCTCGCGCTTTTTCCTCGGCACGCCGCGGAACGAAAGCGGGAACGCAACGTTCTCCACCGCCGTGTAATACGGCATAAGGTTGAAGGACTGGAATATAAAGCCAACGTGCTTCTGGCGGAACACTATAAGCTCGCTTTGGTTCATTTTGTCCAGCCGCTTGCCCGCAATGACTATTTCGCCGCTCGTAACATGCTCAAGCCCCGCAAGAACATTGAGCAATGTGGACTTGCCGCTGCCGCTGGGGCCGATTATCGAAACCATTTCCCCCGGCATAATGCTCAAGTCCACCCCGCGCAGCGCCTGAATATCAACGCTGCCCACGCGGTATGTTTTTTTCACGTTGCGGGTCTGGATGATCGGCTGCGCCGCCGCCGCGTTTTTAACTGCCTCCAAATCCTATCACGCTCCCTTCTGCGTTACAAAACGTTTTCCATATATAGCATATACAGTAAGTTTATATCACCTTTCACCATATTGCAATTGAACAATATGTGAACAAGCAAAGGGCGGCGATCTTAAATACCGCCGCTCTGTTTTCATCATAATATATAACGCCTTAGTCCCGTAAAGGGTTGCGCCCTTTCGCTTTATTTTTTGTAATTATCAGGCAGCGCCTTTATTGCGGCAAATATCTCCTCCAGCCCGTCCATCTGCACGGCCTCTATCTTGCCCTCGTCGCTCAGCATGGCGACTATGGGGTCTATCGGCAGCGAAGCGCATACGCCTATGCCGTGCTTGGCAGCAAGCTCCTTAACGTGGCTTTCGCCGAAGGGGTATATCTTCCTGCCGCAGTCGGGGCAGGTGACATAGCTCATGTTCTCAACTATGCCAAGCACCGGAATATTCATCATCCGCGCCATGTTCACCGCCTTTTCAACTATCATGCCCACAAGCTCCTGCGGGCTTGTTACAACAACTATGCCGTCCAGCGGTATGGACTGGAACACGGTCAGCGGCACGTCTCCCGTTCCCGGGGGCATGTCTATGAACATAATGTCCTCATGGCTCCATATAACGTCCTGCCAGAACTGCTTAACAACGCTCGCAATAACAGGCCCGCGCCAAACCACCGGCGCGGTAACGTCGTCCAGCAGCAGATTTATGCTCATAACGTCTATGCCCGTTGCGGTTTTCATGGGCAGCACGGCTTCCTCCGTGCTTTCGGCCATTCCGCTCAGGCCGAATACCTTTGGTATGGATGGGCCCGTAACGTCCGCGTCCAGCACCGCGGTATCAAGCCCCGCGCGCCGCGCCGTTACCGCAAGCAGGCTGGTAACAAGCGACTTGCCAACGCCGCCCTTGCCGCTTACTATGCCAATGGTCTTGTTTACCCTGCTCTTTGGGTTCAGCTTTTCAATAAAGTCCGCCGGGTTCTGGCTGCGGCTGGGGCAGTTTTCGCCGCAGGAGGAACAATCGTGGGTACAATTCTCGCTCATGATGCATCTCCGTTTTCTGTTTTGGGGCATATGGTTGCCCGTTTCTTCTAATATAATACGCCAAAACGCGAAGATAGTCAAAGCCGCGCGCAAATATTAACAAAATAGTTGCTTGCTTATTCAATCAATCTGTGGCAATATTGTTGGGTATGTAAAGGAAGGTATCGAATATGGTTTTTAATAGAAGGTTTATTCTCGTGCTCATGCTCGCGCTCGTATGCGCCCTTTTTTCGGCCTGCGCAATAGAAGCGTCGCTCCCGACGGAGCCTGCCGCCCCCACCCCCGCGCAGAAGCCTGAGGCCGCGCCTACGCCCGCCCCTACGCCGGAACCGGATGCAGACGCCCTCTGCACCATGTGCAGGGACGGTTTTTCTGCCGCATTCGCGCCGGACTATTCGGGGCATGATTATACCTCCCTCGGCATGCTGGACATGCCCGGCCTTATAGAAAAGCAGCCGCTTTATGCCGAACTTGCGGCGGACACGCATACCCTTGCCCAAATGTGCGCCCAGACCGCCGCGCAGGATGTAAAAGCAATGAGCAGCCTTATTGACCGCACAAGCGTTACCGTAACAGGAAAGCTTGACTGGCGGCTTATAGCGGCGGCATGCACAATGCTTGATGAGCCGGACAAGGCCATTGCCGCGCATACGGACGTATCCGTAACGATAGAGGGCAAAACGCTTAACGTATGCGTTTCCCTGCCCGATTTTGACGCGCTTTTCGCCCCCCTTGCAAGCGACGTGCATTACGGCGCAATGTCGCTGTATTGCTACCTTAACACTACCTATGACAACAACGCCCAAATACTGGATAACGACGGCAGCTATGAGCTGAGCGATGAATACATTGCCACCATAATCGATCCCCTGCCCAAGCGGCACATAAAGGACGGCTGGTACGGCGACCGTTCCCTTTCCACCCGCCGCCACATGGGCACGGATATCCGCGCGCGTGAAGGGCAGGAAATACCCTCCTGCACGGCGGGCGAGGTTGTGCGCATAGCGTATAACGACATTGCGGGCAATTACGTTACCGTAAAAGATGATTACGGCTTCTATTATTCATATTGCCATATGGTGCAGCTTACCACCTTCCTCAGCGAAGGCGACCGCGTGGAGCAGGGCCAGCTTATAGGCCACGTTGGCAACACCGGAAACAGCGACGCGCCGCACCTGCACCTTTCCATAATCGCGCCGGAGTACGTTTATATCAATCCCTACCCCGTGCTCGCCCGCGTACGCTACGACAAATAGGGAAGGGCGTGCAAAACCCGTTCCAAATACCAATAAAAAATGTGTAAGGTCAGTTTTAAAAAGCGGTAAAAATGTGGTTAAATGTATATCAAAAAGCGGAACGCAAAGGCGTTCCGCTTTACTTACTTATTCAGTAATCAGTTACCCATTGCCGCAACGTAATCGCAGGCGGCGTTTACGGCCTTGCACACGGCGCGGGAGCTTCTGGACGCGGCGGTGACGGAATCGACCTGACCGCCGTCCTTGGTGAGGCTTACGGGCGCGCTCATACCGGCAAACTGATCGGAGAACTTAGCTTCCTTGACCTTAGCGCCAAGGCCCGGGGTTTCGGAGAAGCCCGAACCGCCGCAGCTTATGCCCGTTATCATGCCGTTATTGTCAATACCCACGGTAACTTCTATCTTTCCGCCGTAGCCGTCCGCGGTGGCCTTGGCAACGTAGCCTATGGTCTCGCCGCCCTTCTTAGCCTCGTAGCAGTAATCCACGCCGCTGTCCGCCGCAACGTCAAGCTGAACGAATTCATCCGCTTCGCTCATAACGGTTTTCCTTGCCAGTTCGTTGCTGGCCTCGTCCTGCCGCGCTATTTCGTCCTTGGTCAGCGCGTTGGTAAAGCCCAGCGCAAGCCCGGCAACAAGGGAAATGATGCACAGAAGCAGCCATGCAGGTATCTTTTTCATGTTCTTGGTTCCTTTCACTTCGTTTAACTTTTTTAGCTTTTACGCCTATTAAACTTCTGTTTTGTTCTTCGGGAGACGCATATGCTTTATAACAAGCGCCGCCGCCGTGCCCGTAACAAGGCCGGTTACGGCCCCGCTCAAAAGCAGCATGGGGAAATACGCAAGCACGGGGCTTATGCCTATCACGCATGCCGCCGCTATGCATTGCCCCAAATTGTGCGCTATGGCCCCCGCAACGCTCACGCCCACGGGTGAAAATTTGCCCGTCCGCTTGAGCAAAAGCATCGCGCAAAGGCTGAGCGCCGCGCCCGACGCGCTGTAAAGCATTGCCGCGGGGCTGCCGAAAAGGAAGCCGCTCAGCAGCACCTTTATAACCGCCAGCGCAACCGCGCTCTTTACGCCGCAAATATAAACCGCATACAGCAGCACCGTGTTCGCAAGGCCAAGCTTTATGCCCGGTATTGCCGAAAACGCAGGCAAAAGCGATTCAACATACCCCAGCGCAAGCATCAGCGAAGCAAGCAGCGCGCTGCGCGTAAGCTTATTCGTTTTCATTTTCATCCCCGCTTACGGTAATGCTCACGCCGTTGGGCAGGCATACTATCCAGCGCCCGTTGTCGCTTTGCGCATCCGCCCCCAGCCAGCCCTGCTCAACGCAAAGCTGATTTTTGCAGGTGGAACTGTGCATGCGTACATTGCCGCGCCCGTCAGTCTCTATCAGGTTTATCTTTTCGCCGTCCTGCTCTATTTTCAGCGTATCCGCCCTGTCAAGCGGCATACGGGCATATTCCTCGCCGTTTAAGTATATAACGGCCTCCCCGCCGTAACGCGCGCCGCGCGATAGTATTATCAGTATTGCCGCTATTATGATTGCGCCTACGGCCAAATAGACATCCGCCCGTTTCATATATTATATTTTATCACCCCGCGGGCGCATAGCGCAACCGTATTGCGCCCATTTTATTTGTCTAAATAATCACAGCCTGTCGCCCAAAATGTTCATTGTAAGCGTAAAATAAACCAAAATGCTCGCCGCGTCCGTAACGGTTGTAAGTATGGGCGTTGCCATAAGCGCGGGGTCAAGCTTCAGCTTCTTGGCAAGCATTGGCAAAAGGCAGCCGAGCGATTTTGCAATGCATACCGTTGCAATGAGCGTAAGCGAAACTATGGCCGCCACGGCAACATCATGATACTGTATTGCGATGCGCGCAAAATTGATAAGCGCAAGGCCCGCGCTGACCAGCAGCGCAACGCGGATCTCCTTGAACCAAACCCTGGCTGCGTCCCGCGGCTCAATTTCGTCCAGCGCAAGGCCGCGTATAACCATAGTAGAAGCCTGCGTGCCGCTGTTCCCGCCCGTATCCATAAGCATGGGAATAAAGCTTACAAGCAGCGGTATGGCGGCTATTGCCGCTTCAAAATGCTCCAGCATTGCGCCCGTTATCATGCTTGAAAGCATAAGTATCACCAGCCATACTATCCTGTTCTTGGCAAGCTTCCATATGGGCGTTTTCAGGTATTCCTCCTCGCTCGGGGCCATACCTGCCATCTTTTCAAAGTCCTCTGTATTCTCTTCCTGCAAAACGTCCACCGCGTCGTCAACGGTGATTATGCCCACAAGCCTTTCTTCGTTATCCACCACAGGGAGCGATATCATGTCGTATTTAGAGAGCAGCTTTGCAACTTCCTCCCTGTCGTCCAGCGTATGCGCGTGGATAACATTTGTGTTCATTATATCCCCAACCTTGGCGTTCGGGTCCGCAAGCAGCAGCTCCCTTATGGTCACCACGCCTTCAAGCTGCTTTTCGCCCGATATCACATAGCATGTGTATATCGTTTCCTTATCTATGCCCGTGTTGCGTATCACGTCAAACGCCTGGCCCACGGTAAGCCGCGGCTTCAAATACACATATTCATTCGTCATCAGGCTTCCGGCCGAATCCTCCGGATACCTTAAATATTCGTTTATAAGCTTTCTGTTTTCCGGGCTTGAAACCTGCATCAGCTTTTTCACTACGTTCGCCGGCATTTCCTCCACCAGATCGACATAGTCGTCCAGATACATGTCGTCCAGTATATACCCAAGCTCCGTATCGCTGAGCATTTCAACAAGCTTCTGCTGCACGTCGCTGTGCATATACGCAAACGTTTCCGCCGCCGTCTCCTTGGGAAGTAGGCGGAACAGGCGAAGCAGCGTTTCCGGCTCTTCGTTTTCTTCAAATATCTCCTCTATTGCCTCGGCAACGTCAACCTCGTTCATGTCCTGAACCAGCGTTTTTACCACGCCATATTGCTTGCTCTGCAAAAGGGAAAGCAGCTTTTCAATCAATTCGTTGTTTATCATGGCAAACCTCCTTCTTTCAGGCGGCATGCCATGCGTAGGATATGCCCAAAGAGTGCGCGCGTATCAGCGCACAGCCGAATGAACAGGTACATCCATCGCCATGAACAGGCCGCCTGCATATTCTGTTTTAGTTACGCTACTGGGATATGGCCCTGCGTCCATGGTCAAATACACTGTCCTTTCTTTATATTCGGCGCCACGCACTTCTTATTATTTTACCACGCAAAAAGGCGGCTTTGCAACCGCCCGTTTGATTATTTAACCAGATATATTTTGCCTTTTTTCAGCGCGAAAGGAATATTTCTATAAATTCGTCTATATCCGCATCCGTAATCTCTGCCTTGGCCATGTAGCCTATAAGCATGGAGAAGAACGCGCCGGAGCGTGCGCGTATGGTGCGCGCGTCGTTTGATTGCAGCTTGAGTGAGCCTACCTCCAGCATCAGCGCCCATTTTTTTCGCATTGCGTCCATAAGCGCGCTCAGCTCGCCACCCGCTATCGCCGCATGGGACACCAGCACAACGTGTAGCTTGGCGTGCATCTCGTCCCATAATAGCTCGTGCAGCAGGCTTTTCATGGCCTTGTGCGCATCCGTATCGCGCTGCAGCGTTTCCGCCCAGGCAAGCAGCGTATCGCCCATCCAGTCGCCATGGGTGCGCGCCGTATCCGCAATCAGTTCGTCCTTTGCCGGATAGTAATAATACAGCGTGCCCTTGGCTATGTCCGCAGCCTTGGCAATATCGTTCAGGCTTGCGCCGTCCGCCCCGCGCTCGGTAAAAAGCCGCGCCGCCGTGGCTATTATAAGGCTCTGTACGCTGTCGTAATTTTGCCGTTTGTTCTTCATGCCGCTCCCCCCTTATGCATGGCGGCTCATTTGCCCGTATTTATAACGTTCCTCGCCCACGAGCCGGATATAAGTATAGGCAATGCTATAAGGAACTTTATTATATCGGCCGCTTCAACGCAGGCGTATACCCAGCTTACATCCATATCCGTCCAATAGCACAGCACATACGCAATAGGCACAACCACCACCAGCGTAAAAACGCTGTCCAGCAGCAGCGTTATAAGCGTTCTGCCGCCGCTCCTTATTGTGAAGTAGGATGCGTGCGCAAGCGCATGTATCCATAATGTACAGCCCGCGGCAACGAGCATACCGCCCGTCATTTCCCTGACATTCTGCTCAACATTGTATATCAATGGTATAACGTCGCTCAGCGCAACTACCAATATGCCTATCAGCACATGTACCACGAAGGATACGAATATGAGCCGCGCGTCCGTGCGCCGCGCCTCCTCTATATCCCCCGTGCCGAGCTGCTGGCCCACCATTATGGCTATTGCTGAACCCATTGCAAACATTATTATTGCAAAAACCTGCCAAACGGTGCTTGTTATGTTCGTTGCCGCAACAACGTCCAGCCCGCGATAGGAGAAGCACTGGTTCTTAACGGCCATTGCCGTGCTCCAAAGGAATTCGTTCGCCAGCAGCGGTGCGCCCGTTACGGCAATTTTCTTCACAAGCTCCTTAGGTATTTTCAAATTTCTCAGCGCGCCGCGGAAGTAATGGTATTTGTCAAGCCTTCTGTAGGTGTGTATCAGAATATACGCAATTTCAAGATACCTTGCAATCACCGTGGCTATTGCCGCGCCCTTAACGCCCATTGCCGGCGCGCCGAATTTGCCGTATATGAGCGCATAGTTCAGCACGCAGTTGGTAACTATCGAAATTATGCTCGCCTGCATGGGCACTACCGTTTCGCCCGTTTCCCTGAGCGTTGTGCCGTAAACCTGGCTTAGCATGAACGGCGGCAGCCCCCACAGCATAACATACATATAATCCTTCGCCTGTTCAAGCGTAGCCGCAAGCGTTTCCGCCGTGTTCACCTCTTCATTCAGGTAAAGCCAAATAAGGTTTTCCCCGAACAGGGCAAATACAAGCACAGCCGCAACGGAAATAAGCGTGCCTATTATCATTTTGAACCTGAAGCAATGCTTAACGCCTTCATCGTCCCCAACGCCGGCATACTGCGCGGAATATATGCTGGGGCCGGAAAGCGAGCCGAATATGCTCAGATTGAATACGAATATAAGCTGATTAACTATGGCAACGCCGGATATGGCCGCGGTTGAAAGCGCGCCGACCATAACGTTGTCCAAAAGGTTTACGAAGCTGGTTATGCCCTGCTGTATAACTATCGGGATCAGCAGCTTAACAACGCTTTGGTAAAAAGCCCTGTCCCCTATAAATGTGCTTTTAATTCGCCCAAGGGCGCCCTTCTTCTCCATCGGTATTATTTCCTCGGTTATTTCCTCGTTACGCTTATTTTAATGTCCACTCCGTCGGCCCTATCGCTCTGCTCAACCTCAACCGTCATTCCCGATTCCCTAAGCTGGTTCACGGCCTGATTTATGGTGTTCATGAACAGCCTGTAATCGCGCACTATCCGCATCAGCTTGGGCCGCGGCTTTGCGCCGTCCTGCTTTTCGTCATATGCCTTGTTCAGCGTTTTTTCAACCATCCGCTCGGTCTCCTTAACGCTCAGCCCCTTTTCGGCAATCCTTTCCACCGCGTCAAGCCGCTGCTTATCGTCCGTCAGCTTTAGCAGCGCCCTTGCGTGCCGCTCGCTTAGCCGCTTTTCGGTCATGGCGGCCTTTACTTCATCGGAAAGCTTCAAAAGCCTCAGCTTGTTCGCTATGGAGCTTTGGCTTTTGCCAAGGCGGTTGGCCAGTTCTTCCTGCGTAAGGCCGTATGTTTCAAGCAGCTTTTGGTAGCATTGCGCCTCTTCAAGGTAATGCAGGTCTTCCCTTTGCAGGTTTTCTATAAGCGCCATCATCGCGCTCGATTCGTCCTCAATATCCTGCTGCACTATGCAGGCCACCTTTTCCATGCCAAGGCTGGTTACGGCCCTTAGCCTGCGCTCTCCGGCAACAAGCTCGTATCCGTCGTCCACCTTTCTTACCAGCAGCGGCTGCAATAAGCCCACCTGCTGGATGGACTGGGCAAGTTCGGCAATGCTCTCCTCGTCAAACGTGGCGCGCGGCTGATAGGGGTTCGGGTGTATGGAAGCTACGTTCACCTCCACGAGCCGTTTTGATCCCTTTGCACCGTCGCTGTTTCTTATAAAGTCGAACACAGGCATAGCTTTTAGCCCTCCTTAATTTCCTTTGCCTTCCGCAAAAAAGCCCATTTTACTGCACGCGCTATTGTAGCAAAAAGCGAGTGCTTCCGTCAATACAATACTATCACAGCGGCATTTTGCCTGCCGTGCCCGCCTTGCGCGGATATGCCTTCGGCGTAGGGGCAAGCTTTTTGGCTGCAATAACATATCTTTCGCCCCACGCGCACGGGTATTCTATAAGCCGCGCGCCAAGGCAAAGCTTATTCATGGCGTTTTGCGCCGCGTCCAGCTCTTCCTTCGCCGCCGCGCCCTTGTACATTATGCTGACGCCGCCCTTTTTAACGAACGGCGCCGTCCATTCCGCAAGCACCCTTGCGTTGGCCACGGCGCGGCTCAGCGCCACGTCGTATGCATCCCTGTGCGCGGCCGCGCGGCCCGCGTCCTCGCTGCGCATATGCAGCGTTTTCGCACTTTTTTCAAGGCCGAGCGCCCGTATCACTTCATCCAAAAATATCAGTCGCTTATTAAGGCTGTCAAGCAGCGTAACGGTTATGTCCGGCCGCATTATCATAAGCGGTATGCCCGGGAACCCCGCGCCGGTACCAACGTCTATGCACCTGGCGTTTTGGGGTATCAGTTCCATAGGCAGCAGCGAATCGGCAAAGTGCTTTTCAGCAACCTCCCGCTCCTCCGTTATGGCGGTCAGGTTCATCTTTTCGTTCCATTCTATCAGCAGTTCATAGTATTTTATGAACTTGTCCGCCTGCTCCTCACTCGCCCCGGGTATAAGGGAAAGTATAAGTTCCTTTGTCATTCGGCCTCCTTGCGGCGCTTGAGCCATATCATTAGCACCGCTATGTCTGCGGGCGATACGCCGCTTATCCTGCTTGCGCGGCCCAGGCTCTCCGGCTGCATTTTGTTGAGCTTCTGCCGCGCCTCTATCCTAAGCCCCGCTATATCGCCGTAATCCGTGCCCCGCGGCAGGAGCGCGCTTTCCATTTCGCTGAATTTTTCAACGTGCAGCCGCTCCTTTTCAATATAGCCTGCATACCGCTCGTTGAGTTCAACCTGCTCCGCCGCTTCCGCGCTTATTTCGTCCACCTTTTCGGGATAAAGCATAACAAGATCGCTGTAGCCTATATTGCGCCTTCTCAGCAGTTCGCTCAGCTTTATGCCTGTTTTGGGCGGGGTTTCGCCGCGGCTTTCCATCAGCTTTATAAGCTTTTCCTCCGGCGGAACGGATTTTTCAAGCTTTATTCGCGCGCTTGCTATCTCCTGCTGTTTTTTCATCAGCCGCGCGTAGCGTTCGTCCGATATAAGCCCCGTCCGCCTGCTAAGCTCCGTCAGCCGCTCGTCCGCGTTATCCTGCCGCAGCAGCAGCCTGTACTCCGCGCGGGAGGTCATCATTCTGTATGGTTCGTTGGTGCCCTTGCCGGTAAGGTCGTCGCACAGCACGCCTATATATGCATCGGCGCGGGAAAGTATAAGCGGCTCCTCGCCCCTTATCCAAAGCGCGGCGTTAATTCCGGCGTAAAGCCCCTGCGCCGCGGCTTCCTCGTAACCGGAGCTGCCGTTCATCTGCCCCGCGAAGAACAGCCCCGCAACATCGCGGCTCATAAGCGCATTGTTGAGCGAAAGCGGGTCTATGCAGTCGTACTCTATGGCGTAGCCGTAACGGGTTATGTGGCAGTTTCTCATGCCGGGTATTGTCCTGAGCATATCCCGCTGCACGTCCGCAGGCAGGCTTGTGCTCATGCCCTGAACGTACATTTCGTCCGTGGATAAGCCCTCCGGCTCAATGAAAAGCTGATGCCTGTCCTTGTCTGCAAAGCGCACCAGCTTATCCTCTATGCTTGGGCAATAGCGCGTTCCGGTGGCGTGGATAAGGCCGGAATACATGGCGCTGCGGTTTATATTGTCAAGTATCACCCTATGCGTTGCAGCGTTGGTGTAGGTAAGGTAGCACGGCCGCTGCACGCGGTAATCCATATCGTGCAAAAACGAAAACGGCCTTGCGGGACTGTCCCCATTCTGTATTTCCATTTCGTCAAAGTCAAGCGTCCGCCCCAGCACGCGCGGCGGCGTGCCGGTTTTGAACCGCCTAAGTTCAAAGCCCAGCTCCCTAAGCGACGCCGACAGGCCCTCCGCGCGGGCAAGTCCGCTCGGCCCCTGCTCCCACACGCGGTCGCCTATCAAAATGCGGCTTTTGAGGTATACGCCCGTTGCGACTATAACCGCGCGGCACTCTATGCGCTCGCCTTCGCTTTTCACCCCGCCGGAGAGCCTTATTGCGCTTATGCGGCCGTGCTCGGTCTCTATCGCGGCGCACTCGCCCTGAATAAGGGTAAGCCTCTGCTCCGCCTCCAGCGCGCGTTTCATCCGCTCGTGATAGCGGCGCTTGTCCATCTGCGCGCGCGGGGAATAGACCGCGGGGCCTTTGCCGGTATTGAGCATACGCATCTGTATGAATTCATCGTCCGCCGCAAGCCCCATTTCCCCGCCAAGGGCGTCTATCTCCCTAACGAGTTGGCCCTTGGACGTGCCGCCTATTGCGGGATTGCACGCCATCATGGCTATTGAATCAAGGTTAAGCGTTATCGCCGCCGTGTTCAGCCCCATTCGCGCGCACGCAAGCGCGGCTTCGCACCCGGCATGGCCCGCGCCAAGTACCACCACATCATAGCCGGCCATTTATTTTTCATCTCCCCTGTCGGTCTTCCGCGCGTCCTTTTTGCTGCGCTCCAATTCGTCGCGGAACTTATCATAATATTGCTTCAGCTGCTCTGCCATTGCGCTCTGCGGGCCCATGCTCATAAGGAACTTGGCCTTCTCCAGCCGCTTTTCGCGGTTCACGCGGATATGCTCGCGCAGCTGCTCGTATTTTACCACTATCTGCTTTTCGTCCGCAAAGCGCTTTATCTTGACCATAAGCGCCGTGGCATTCACCAAATCTATAACGAACACACCGTAGAAAAACCCTATTATGAACGAGAACGCAAGGTTGTTGGAAAGCCAAACGAGCGCGTTTTCAATGCGCGGATGGATAAGGAAATAATATACCGCGCTCAGCACCGCCCAGCCCAGCGTGAACTTGGGGCAGATTATGCCCTGTATATTGCCCCACTGCTTGGAATAATCCCAAAGCTTAACATGCAGAAGCTTTATTGAAATAAGCCCGGCAATGTATTCAACCAGCGTTACCGCCGCCGCCATCACGGCGAACAGCGCCGCCTTCCTGAGCGCCGTATTCTCAATGGGTATATATTGTTCCAGCAGCGAAAGCAGGAACAGTACGCACAAGCTGAACCCGTACAAAGGCAAATAGGGTCCCGAAAGGAACCCCGGATTTATCCATTTGCGCTCAGGATTGGCGGAGGAGAAGAAGCGGCGGAACACCACTTCTATCCCCCATCCGGCCATGCTGCCAATAAAGAACAGGAACGCTATCGTGAGAAAAAGGTTCATTCTTCCTCCGTCTCCTCGCCCTTGTCGTGCGGGGTGAGCGCAACGCTTGCAACCTTCGTGCCTTCGTCAACCCTCATCAGCCTTACGCCCTGCGTATTGCGGGAGAACACGCTTATCTTGTCCACCGGCGTGCGGATAACGGTGCCGTCGTCGCGTATCATCATTATGTCCTCGTCCCCCGTGCAAACCTTCATGCAGGCAAGCTTGCCCGTCTTTTCGGTTATTGCGTTGGCTATAACGCCCTTGCCGCCGCGGTGGCGCAGCGGGTATTCGCTTTCCTCCGTGCGCTTGCCCATGCCCCTTTCGGTTATGGAAAGCACCGTCATGCCCGGCGCTATGAGGTTCACGTCGATCACTTCGTCCCCATCCTCAAGTGTTATGGCCCTTACGCCGGTAGCCGTCCTGCCCATGGGCCTTACGTCGCTTTCGTTGAAGCGCAGGCACTTGCCTTCCCGCGTGCCTATGAGCAGATCGTCATCACCCTTTGAAAGCAGCACGCTTATCAGCTCGTCCCCATCTCTAAGGTTCTGGGCAATTATGCCGCCCTTGCGGATGTTGTCAAAGTCGCTCATGGGCGTTTTCTTTATAACGCCGTCCTTCGTGGCAAGCACAAGATATTCGCCTTCCGTATCATTGTCCACGGGGAATACGGCGGTTATCTTCTCCCCGCCCGCAAGCTGCAGCAGGTTCACTATCGCCGTGCCCTTGGCCGTGCGCGAAGCTTCGGGGATGTTGTAGCATTTTATCTTATACGCCCTGCCCGTGTTGGTGAAGAACATTATGTAATTATGCGTGCTCGTCACGAACAGGTGCTCCACAAAGTCCTCGTCCCTCGTGGCCTGCGCCATTATGCCCTTGCCGCCGCGGTTCTGCGCCTTGTACGAATCGGCAGCTATGCGCTTAACGTAGCCAAGGTGCGTCATGGTAACGGCCATGTCCTCTTCCTGAATGATATCGTCCAGGTCAATGTCGTCCGACGCGGGGGCAATCTCCGTGCGCCTGGGGTCGGCATAGCGGCGCCTTACTTCCAGTATTTCGTCGCGTATTATGCCGCGCAGCTTGTTTTCGTCGGCCAGTATGCTTTCATAATAGGCGGCGGTTTTGGTCAGCTCCGTATGCTCGTCGTTTATCTTGTCCCGCTCGAGTCCGGTCAGCCTTGCAAGGCGCATATCCAGTATTGCCTGCGCCTGCTTTTCGCTCAACCCGAAGCGTTCGCACAATGCCGTCTTAGCCTCCGCCGAGTTCGCGCTGCGCTTGATAAGCTCAACGATCTCGTCTATATTGTCCAGCGCTATCATCAAGCCTTCCAATATGTGCAGCCTTTCCCTTGCCTTATCAAGGTCGTACTGCGTGCGGCGTGTTACCACGTCCTCCTGGAAGCGCATATAATGATACAGCATTTCCCTAAGGTTAAGCACCTTGGGTTCGCCGTCCACAAGGCAAAGCATTATCACCCCGAACGTATCCTGCATCTGGGTATGCTTATAAAGCTGATTCAGCACAACGTTTGCGTTAACGTCGCGTTTGAGGTCAATTATTATCCTAAGGCCCTTGCGGTCGCTCGCGTCGCGCAGATCGCTTATGCCCTCTATGCGTTTTTCATGCACAAGCTCGGCTATTTTTTCAACCAGCCTTGCCTTGTTCACCTGATACGGTATTTCCGTTACAACTATGCGGCTTTTGCCGTTGCCGGTTTCCTCTATTTCCGCGCGCGCCCGCACAAGTATGCGCCCGCGTCCGGTGCGGTATGCCTGGCGTATGCCGGCGTTGCCCATTATTATGCCGCCCGTGGGGAAGTCCGGCCCGGGCAGGTAGCCCATAAGCTCCTCAACCGTTATTTCCGGATTATCGAGCATGGCGACATATGCATCTATTGTTTCGCCCAGATTATGCGGCGGGATGTTCGTGGCCATGCCTACCGCTATGCCGCCGGAGCCGTTCACAAGAAGGTTTGGATAGCGGCTGGGCAGCACCTTGGGCTGCATGAGCGTTTCGTCGAAGTTCGGCATGAAATCGACCGTGTTTTTGCCTATGTCGGCCATCATTTCGTCCGCCAGCTTAGACATTCGGGCTTCGGTATACCTCATTGCGGCCGCGCCGTCGCCATCCACGCTGCCAAAGTTGCCCTGGCCTTCAATGAGCATATAGCGGCTGTTGAAATCCTGCGCAAGCCTTACCATTGCATCGTAAACGCTGGAATCGCCGTGCGGATGGTATTTACCGAGCACATCGCCCACAATACGCGCGCTTTTATGGAACGGCTTATCGGCCGTGAAGCCCTGCTCGTCCATTGAATAGAGTATGCGCCTGTGTACGGGCTTCAGTCCGTCCCTAACGTCGGGCAGGGCGCGGTTTATAATAACGGCCATGGCGTAGGAAATGAAGGATTTCTTCATTTCGCTTTCCAGATCAAGCGGCCTTATGCGGCTTATCTCGTTTTCGCTCATCGCTTATCTCCTCCCCTGTTAAACGTCCAGATCCACAACAAGCTTGCTGTTGTTTTCTATAAATTCGCGCCTGGGCTCCACCTTATCGCCCATCAGCACGGAGAATATCTCGTCCGCCTTCATCGCGTCCTCAAGATGCACCTGCAGCATGACCCTGCGCTCGGGATCCATCGTGGTTTCCCAAAGCTGCTCCGGGTTCATTTCGCCAAGGCCTTTATAGCGGTTTATAAGGGGCTTGGGGTCGCGGCCTATGCGCTCAAGTATGCTGTTTAGCTCCTCGTCGTCATAGGCATAGTATATGTTCTTGCCCTTTGTTATTCTGTAAAGCGGGGGCTGCGCAACGTATACATAGCCCTGCTCTATCAGCGGGCGCATATGACGGAAGAAGAACGTGAGCATAAGTATCCTTATGTGGCTGCCGTCAACGTCGGCATCGGTCATGCACACTATTTTATGATACCTGAGCTTGCTGGTATCGAATTCCTCGTCTATGCCCGCGCCGAACGCCGTTATCATGGCGCGTATTTCATTATTGGCAAGTATTTTGTCCATGCGCGTTTTTTCAACGTTGAGTATTTTGCCGCGAAGGGGCAGTATCGCCTGATGCGCGGGATCGCGCCCCATCTTTGCGCTGCCGCCTGCGCTGTCGCCCTCAACTATGAATATTTCGCACTTTTCGGGGTCCTTCTCCGTGCAGTCTGTCAGCTTGCCGGGCAGGCTCGTTGAATCGAGCGCGGTCTTTCTGCGGGTAAGCTCCCTTGCCTTTCGTGCGGCGTCCCTTGCGCGGGCAGCGGTAAGGCACTTGTCCACTATCGCGCGCGCCTCGGTCGGATGCTCTTCAAGGTAAACGCTCATGCCCTCGCTCACCGCGCTGTCCACAAGGCCGCGAATGTACGCATTGCCAAGCTTTGTTTTTGTCTGGCCCTCAAACTGCGGCTCAACGAGCTTAACGCTCACTATCGCGCTGAGTCCTTCGCGTATATCCTCGCCCTTGAGGGCGTCGTCGTTATCCTTGAGTATTTTATATTTGCGCGCATAGTCGTTCAAAACGCGGGTCAGCGCGCTCCTGAAGCCCACCAGATGGCTGCCGCCTTCGCCGGTGTTGATATTGTTGGCGAAGGTGAACACGTTTTCGTTATAATCGTCGTTGTATTGCAGCGCAACCTCAACCGTTGCAACCTCCTGCTTTTCGGGCTCGTTCCGGCTTGCTGTTATGTACACGGGCTCCTCGTGCAGAACGGTCTTTTTGCGGTTAAGATGCTTAACGAAGTTGACTATGCCGCCTTCGTAGCAGAAGGAGCGCACGTCGGGCGATTCGGCGCGCTCGTCGCTCACGGTTATTCTTACTCCCGCGTTAAGGAAAGCAAGCTCGCGCATTCTGTCCGCAAGGATATCGAAATTGTAGTTTACCTCATCAAATATCTTGTCGTTGGCAAGGAATGTTATGCTGGTGCCGCTTTCGCCTTCGGGAATGTCCTTTATGGCCTTAACGGGGGCCTTAGGCTCGCCATAGGAATATTCCTGATAATAAAGCTTGCCGTCGCGCTTTACTTCGGCTATAAGCCATGTGGACAGCGCGTTGACAACACTCAGGCCCACGCCGTGCAGACCGCCGGAGACCTTATAGCCGCTGCCGCCGAATTTGCCGCCCGCGTGCAGCACCGTAAGCGCAACCTCCAGCGCGCTCTTATGCATCTTTTCATGCATGTCAACGGGTATGCCGCGGCCGTTATCGGTAACGGTAACGGAATTGTCGCCATGGACTGTAACTTCAATGTGGTTGCAGTATCCGCCCATGGCCTCGTCAATGGCGTTATCCACCAGCTCCTTCACCAAATGGTGCAGCCCGTGGAAGTCCGTTGAGCCTATATACATGCCCGGGCGGCGCTTTACCGCCTCCAACCCCTCAAGCACCTGAATTTGAGAGGCATCGTAATCGGTGTGGTTGCTCATTTTCCGTTTTCTCCTTGTTTCAAAAAATCATATCGGCCATCCGGCCGGATCCTTCATTTTCAGCTTTACATCTATTCGCGTGTAAGCGTGCCCGCCGCGCAGCGCCATGCGTTTATGCCCTTCAGCCCCGCTCGCTTTAATCCTTCAAGCGTGGTGCAGGTCAAAAAAGTTTGGCAGTCGCTCATCGCCTCAAGCAGCGCCCGCTGCCGCGGTTCGTCCAGCTCGCTCAAAACATCGTCCAGCAGCAGCACGGGGCTTTCCCCCGTTTCGCCCTTGATAAGCTCCAGCTCGCTCAGCTTCAGGCTCAGCGCGGCCGTTCTCTGCTGGCCCTGGCTTCCGAATACCCTCACGTTCGTGCCGTTCAGGTTAAGCTCCAGCTCGTCCCTGTGCGGGCCTGAACCGGTGTATCCGCGGCGAATATCGTCCAAAGCGCCATTATACAGCGCCTCGCTCAGCGCGGCCTCCGCATCCCCGCCGCCCATGCGCTCTATGTCCACGTCCGGGGCATAGCGCACCAGCAGCGCTTCCCTTTCGCCCGAAATCTGCCTGTGCAGCCGGCCGGCTATAAGCCCCAGCCTTTGCACAAATTCCGCCCGCATGCGCATTATCTCCGCGCCCGTTTTGCTAAGCTGCTCATCCCAAATATAAAGCTGCTGCCTGACGGCGCTCATGTCCGCCTTGGCGTCCGGCTTCAGCAGGGCGTTGCGCTGCCTGAGCGCGGCATTATAACGCTGCAATGTGTAATAATAAGCGGGCCTGAGCTGGCTCAATTCCATGTCCATAAACCGCCGCCTTTCGGCAGGCGCGCCCTTTACCAGCTCCAAATCCTCCGGCGAGAACATTACCGCGTTCAGCGCGCCCATAAGCTCGCCCGTGCGCTTTGCCATAAGCTTATCTATGAATATCTGCTTGCGTTCGCCGCTTTTAAGCTTTATCTCTATCGTGCGGCTGCCGCTTTTCGTCCGAATGTCCATGCCCACGTATCCGCCTGCAAAGCCCGCGCGTATCAGCTCCGCGTCCTTTGCCGTTCTGTGCGAACGCCCGAAGGCGCACAAAAAAATAGCTTCCACCGCGTTGGTCTTGCCCTGCGCGTTCTCGCCGACGATAACGTTCAGGCCGCTGTCCGGGCGGAGCAGAAGCGATTCATAGTTGCGAAAGTCATTCAGTTTCAGCCGCTCAATAAGCATACCTTATTTTATCATATTCACCCCGTTTTCATCAATAGCGTAAAATAAATATAAGAAGAAAAGGGGCAGCAAAACGCGTGCCGCGGCAGGCAAAATGCCCATATTTTCGTCTTTTTTCAAAAAAACCGTGCGAATATTTCAAATAGGTGGTATTATAGTTAAGGTTTTATACTCTTTATTCTATTTCCGGAGGACTCATACCATGGAAAAACCCAAACGCCGCTGGGGCGACCGCAAAGATGGCCGTCTCATACGCGAGCTTGACCCGATGCACTTCATAGTGCCGCTTATCTATCCCAACCGCTGCGATAACGAGGCATATATTTCAGAGCGCATTGATCTGACCAACATAAACGCATACCTTGCCAGGCGCAACGCCACGGAGACGGACTTTCCCTTCACCATGTTCCACATAATCGTGGTAGCGCTGCTCAAGACCATCACGCTCCGCCCGAAGATGAACCGCTTCATAGCCAATAAGAACGTGTATCAGCGCCATGCGATATCCGCGGCATTTGTTGTAAAAAAGCTGTTCAGCGACAATGGAGCCGAGGCCCTTGCCATAGTTTATTCGGACCCCACGGACAATATCGATTCCCTGCGCGCCAAGCTTTATAAGCAGATATCCTCCTGCCGCAGCGATGCGCTTGACCGTTCGAGCGACAGCATGGATATTTTGAATAAAATGCCGCGCTTCCTGTCCAAATTCTTAGTGTATCTTATAACCAAGCTGGACAAGCACGGCTGGTGCCCGGAATTCCTAATAGGCTCCGACCCGTATTATTCCTCGGCGCTGCTCACCAACCTTGGCTCCATAAAGCTGAAGAGCGGTTATCACCACCTGACCAACTGGGGCACCTGCTCCATATTCTGCGTGGTGGGCGAAAGGAAGAACAATCCCTTCTTCAATCAGGACGGCACGTTTGAAATGCGGGACAGCGTGGATCTCGGCCTTACGATAGATGAGCGAATTGCGGACGGATATTATTACGCCAAAACAGTTCGCCTGTTCAAAAAGCTGCTGGAAAATCCGGAGCTGCTGGAGCTTCCCCTGAGCGAGCCTGTTGAATACTAATTTAAGCATACAAAAGCGGGGCCTATACCCCGCTTTTTAGTTACTCAAAATATTTTCTCAGCTTTGTTGCGTCCTTAAATTCAAACTTCCCCTCAAACGCACCGGAGAAGAAGCCTATCAGCGCGCCGTTGACCAATGCGCAAAGCACCGTGCCTATCTTTACCCCTTCAAAATGGCCGAAGCCAAAGAACGCGAACGACATGCCCACGGCTATAAGGCAGCTTATGCAGTCATACGCGGTCTTTACGCGGTTTATGTTCCGCCCGTATTTGGCAGCAATCTCCTTCACAAACAGCTCGTATACCTCCGGCGCAATATATGTATGGAACAGCAGCGATACGCCCACTGCGCAGCATATTACCCCCGCTGTGAAGCACGTTATGCGCCCCGCCATGCCGCTCACGCCCAGCAGCGCCACTATCGCCATAGAGCCATCGAGCAAAAGGCCGTACAGCACGGCCGTTATGAACGAGAAAAGATAATATAGCCTGAACCGCCCGAGCACCATTACCATCACTATCAGCAGCGCCGCCTGAAGCGTATATTCCGCCATGCCGAACGTGAAGAACGCGAACGTTTGGCTCAGCTTGAGATGCAATAAATACGCCGGCGCAACTATCATCGATACCCCAAGGTCGCTCGCTTCCATGAGTGCCGCGCTGAACGCGAGCACAATAAGCCCCAATATATATGCCAATTCCGTATAGAACGTTCGTCTTTTCATAAATACCTCCGCCCGTTTCCTCCGGCCCATAAAAAAGCCCCACAACCGCCGATATGCCGGGCATATTCAGCAGGCTGTACGGCGAAAAGCGGCAAGCGCCGGAAAAATCCGCAACCGATTTTGTAGTCAAAGTATAGCACAGCGCATTCTCGTCCACAAGGCCGAAAAATTTTTTTGGCATCAAAATCGGTTATAATTGTTGACAAGCATCGAACTTTGCGCTACAATACATAAGCACGTTCAAGGAACGGCAATGCGCCCATAGCTCAGCGGATAGAGTGCCCGGCTACGAACCGGTAGGTCGCAGGTTCAAATCCTGCTGGGCGCGCCAAACAAAAAGAGCCACCATTGGTGGTTCTTTTTGTTTGCTTGTATAGCAGGATTTGAAGGGCGGATAAAGTAAACGCGAAGCGTTTACCCGCCCCGGTTTGAGGCGCAGGGGTGAGCTACGCCGCGCGGAGCGCAAGAAGCGAACAATACCGATGCCGAAAACCAAATCCTGCTGGGCGCTCCATGAAGCGCGGCTTCGCCGCACGGATTTTTGCGCGGTACGAAAAAGCGGAAGAGCCTTAGATGGGTATTCATAAAACAGTCAATGGAGCGTATCAATACAGATGCGCTCCATTTCTCATGCCAACATACTATGTAAAGGGGTGCAGCCCCTTGGCTCTCCCTTTGGGAGAGCTGTCACCGCAGGTGACTGAGAGGGTCTTACAGCCTTTTTCGAATGATAAGATCAATTTGTGCACACATATTACGGAAATCCCTGTCTATATCCCGGTTGGAGAATCGCAAAATCTCCAACCCAAGAGACATCAGGAATTGAGAACGTTCAGCATCATAAGCAAGCCCCTGAGGCTCGTAATGTTGAGAGCCATCCAATTCAATGACAAGTCGGGCCGAAGCGCAATAAAAGTCCACTTGGTATGGTCATTGGTTACCCTCTCCGTCCTCGCTACGCTCGGCCACCTCTCCCAAGGGGAGAGGCAAGGTGTGCTCGCACTTTATCAGTTCGGCAAATTGGAGTTTACTGCTCGATACGGTAGTATTTGAATGCTTCATCTTCTCCGACAAAGCGAAAGCCTACCTTTTCCAGCACATGCTGACTCCGAGTATTTTTCCTGATGGTATCTGCGTTTACCGCAGCTTCGTCATAAACATAGGGCTGAAACAGGTGCATATCCATATAGATAGACGCATCATTCGTCCAATGCTTGTACAGTTCGTGACATAGTTCTCGCGTCATCGCCTTTAACTGAATTGTTGGCACGTTAGCCCCTACCTATCTTATCATTTCGACTTATTGCTTTGTTCAAAGCTATCATATGGCTTTAATATATGCAATAACATTCCGGGCAGACATTACTGCCGGGAATGAAACCGTCTTATGACCACCCGCCTTAGCCCCTCCGCCCGCGTTTTCAATTTTTTTAGCCGAACAGCTTGCCTATGCCGCTTATTATATCGCCGGCCTTGTCCGAATTGAGCTTGGCCTTTACGGCGTCCGCCAGCTTGTTTATCTGCTTGCTTATTCCTCTGTCATTTTAACTACCGTTGCCGTGGGCGCGTTCCTATGCACGCTCTCTATGCCCGCTATGCAGCTTGCCTTGGCCTTGTAGCCTTCCGACACGGCAATTATTTCGCCGTTGCGCGCCTTGAGACGGAAGCGGTATTCGCCCGCCTTATCGGAATACATTTCAAACTTAGGATGGGTCTTAGTTTCGTAATTTTCAACGGTCTGATCCTCAAGCTGGGCTATTTCCGCGTTCTTGCGCACGCTCTCAAGCCCGTTCATGCAGGCGGCCTCGGTAGTATATACCTCTGACGTTGCTATGGCTTCGCCGTTGTTGGCCTTCAGATCGAACTTAAAGCCGGTTTTTGTCTGCTTTACAACAAATTTACCCATGTTCATACCCACTTTCGCTTTGATTTTTATTTATTATATCATATATTTTTATCGGCACAACGGTATAATTGCCTTAACTTGATATTTTTTTGCAAGATAAAAGGGACACGGGTTTTACCCCATGTCCCTTGCGTATTGACCTTTAGTTCAGCCTGATTTCCTTCGCCTGCTCCGGATTGAATACGCCCTTCATGTCATACTTATTGTATGTGCCGTATTCGTTGAGCACGCGGCCATCCAGCGAGTAAGTCACTATGAAACGCTTGCCGTCCACGCTGGTCCAGTTTTCGGCGTCCCATGTGAGGTAGCCCGCGTCGTCGGTGCGCTTTTCGGCGAATATAAGATCCACCTGACGGTTATCCTTGGCCACCATGTCGGTTATTTCCGCGGTGGTCAGGTCGCGTTCGCACTTCTGAATAAGATCGTTTACCTTCATTGTTTTGCTCCTTAAAGCTTAACCGACGTATCCGGCCTTCTTGAGTATCTCAAGGGCGCGGGCGTGGTTAGCTTCGCTCATCATTACCAGCGGACCGGTGCAGCCCATGCCGGTTTCGGCATAGATGCCCTCTTTCCACAGGGCCTGCGCGGCATCCTCAAGATCCATTACCTCTATGCCGGCTATGGAAGCGGTGCAGGGCTCTGCCGCGGGCTTGACCACCTTTTCTTCCGCAGCGGCGGGCTTGGCGGCTGCCTTGCGCGCTTCAAGTATCTGGTTCAGGCCGGCCTTTTCAGCCTTGGCAAATTCAGCGCTCGCCTTTTCGAATACCTTGCCCTTAACAAGCTCGGCTGCATACTCCAGCGCGTTGGCTATGAGCGGCGCACCGGAAGCGCGGCTGATTATGAGGATAAGCTTGTCGTAACCCTTGCCGATGCCGGGGCCATAGCCAAAGCCGGTAGATTCAAAGCTGCCGCCGGTGGTAAACGCAGCAAGCATCTTAACAAGCACGTTACCGGTAAGCGAGTCGGTCACCAGCACGTCCGGCGTGCCTTCCAGCACGTCGTTACCGCGCATCACCGCGCCGCCGTCCGCACGGGCGGACTCGGCCCAGGTGAACTCGTAGCCGTTGGCCTTGAGCTGGTTGAGCGCCATCTCGGTCTGCCTTGCGCCGTCAACGTTCAGTATGCCTACCGTGGGATTTCCCACGCCGCAGGCCTTGGCGGTGATAATGCCGGAAACGGCGTTCTTTATCATGCCCTCTATGCGGTCCGAGCTGGAAGTGCCGGTGGTGTTGGCTATGAACATTTCGCGGCCCTTGGCGGGTGTTATGGCGCGACCTACGGTGGAAACGCCGATGGGGAACGGATAGTGCATGGTAACTGCGCCGTCCACCTCATGATTATTCAGCATCTCCTCCATCTTCTTATGGCCCTCTTCATCGTTGGCCACGGGGATGGTGGTTACGCCTTCGGCGGTGAGCGTGCCGATATAGTACACGTCTACGCCGCGCTTAGCAGCCATTTTGGCGGCAGCCATGGCGTTCTCCTCGCCATGCTCGCTGCCCATGCCGGTAAGGGCGATCTTCGGGCGGTCCATGAACGCGCCGGTTTCAAGCCCTTCCGCCATCTTCAGGAATGACTGCGCGATTATCTTTTCAATGCTGCCCATGTTGCGCACCTGCCTTATTCATCCTGCCCCATGAGGGAGGTGGCAAATTCGCGCATGGCCTTGGCTATCATCTTCTTGACTTCGTCTTCGCTCACGCCGGCTTCGGCTTTCTCGCCCTTGTTCGCCTCAATAACGAAGGATACGCCGTCAAACAGGTTGGTCATGCGGCCAAGGAACAGCGAACCCTTGCCGATTATCATAACGCGGTTGATCTTGCCCGCCATGATATCGTTGCGGGCGAATCCGATGTAAGGCACGCCGGAGGGGATATGACCCTGGGTGGGCGCCCAACCGGTAAGGCCATGCTCCTTGGTGAAGGAAGCAAGCTCGCTCTTCTGAATATCGCCGCGCTTTACGGCCAGAGCAGCTATCATCTTGTAGTTAGCCAGCGGCACGTCGCCTGCGCCGGCGGGCTTGGTGATGTCGGGGTTCTGCATTTCGGGGGAGAACTTATCAACATCGGTGACCTTCAGACCGGCCCTCTCCAAAGGATCGGTAACCAGACTGCCTATAACGGCCTGCGGCGCGGAGCCGGTGCCTACGGTGTGGCGGCCAAGTATGCTAAGATCCACAACGGGGCTTACGCCGTCGTCCTGGGTCAGCACTACGGCGAAACCGCCCAGCATGTCCTCAAGAATGGGCAGACCCTTCTTGACATGGTCCTTGCCGTTCATGCCCAGCTTTGCGGTGCAGCCGCCGGCGGTGACGACAACAGTCTTGTATGCGCCGGAAGCGACCAGGGAAGCGGCCTCTACCATGGCATGGGCGGGGCCTGCGCAGAAACCACGGGTATCGGAACCGGTGGCGGCGTTAAGGCCGGCTATTTCCGCAACGGACTTGGCAAAGTTGCCGCCGCCGCGCTGGTTCATATCGCCGCAAGCTTCTTCGCAGCAGTCTATAACGTATTCAACGTCTTCCTTGTTGATGCCGGCATTCTTTATGCCGCTGAGAATGGCTACTACGCAGGAAGCCTTGCTGACAAGGTTTTCAAGCATGGTGTGCGCGGAAAGGTTGACGTCTATGTCGTGTGCGCGATTTACACAGCCGACCAGCACGTTGTTATCATACAGACCTTCGGAATGCTCTTCGGCAACAAGGCGCTCTATCTCGGCAATGTCAACGCCCTCGTTAACGCGAGCCATGATGCTTTCGTCGATTATGGGGTTGGCGGCAAGCTGATCGCGATGCTTGGCAACGAAGTTCTTGTCCAGCTGAACAAGCTCGAATACGTCGCAGGCCTGCAGCAGCAGCAGGAACTCCTCCTGGGGCATCATCTGGCCGAACTGGCCGTAACGCTCGTGGCAGGGGCATTCCTTGTCGTGCCAGGGCTGGGGAATCTCGGCAAGCTCATCGGGGGTGGCGTTGCCAATGTAAACCTGGTTGGGATAATAAGAAAGTACCTGTTCAAAGCTGCGGAGATGACTGGGCAGCTCCTTGAGGTACTCGCTCTCAGGATTAACTATGCGCTCTGTTGTCTGTGTGGTGCCGTTATGGATGACCATATCGGGGGTATGTACGAGTATGTAACCCGCACCCTTGATTACGCTCTTCATGTTGCATCTATCCTTTCAACATAATATTTCTTTTTTCAAAAAAACTCATACCGCGCTCAATTTGCTTTTCCCAAAATAGGAAGGTCGGGGCGCGGGCTTACGCCTGCGCCCCGCGTGTGAATGCCTTAATACTTGCAGTACTGTTCGCGGACGGAGGTCATTTCGTTGACTATATCGTCAACATCCAAAACCATCTCCATCATCTCTACCTGCTCGCTATATACGTCAGGATCGAATTCCGCCTTTACTTCAGGCTCGCACACATGATACACCCTGAGTCCCAACTGGACTCCTGTCAACGGACCTGCGAAAGTGGGGTCACCATTGGTAACGGTCTCGGCAGCGAGACCGGCAGCCTCGCCCTCAGCAGCACCCAGAAGAACAACAATGTTCTCGGGGCCATACTGCTCGGCCAAGGACTTTACGCGCCTCTGATTCTCAAGGTCCATTGCACCGGCGGACGTTCAGACAAAGCACTCCGTAGAGGAGAAGACAACATCTGCACCTGCGCTCTTGGCGCACAGTTCGATAGCTTGTCCGGGAACGCCGTCACGGTCACCGATTATGATGACCTTCTTGCCAGCTAAAATGCTCATGCCACATCCTCCTTTTCCATTATTTATAGAAGCCTTTCGGCATTCTATCTAAAAATTTTGTGCCGTTTTACCGGCGGAAAAGGCATACAGGCTAAAATAACTTATCAGCCGATATGCTTCTTTATCATGTTCTCCACGTTTTCGGGAGTAGCGTCGTCCTTAACAAGGGAGTCTATCATCTCGCCGTTTTCGTAGATAGCGATAACGGGCAGGCCGAGAACCTTCTGAGAGATAGCAAGGCGGCGGGCCTTGGTGGTGTTAAGGGCGCAGAACTTCAGCTTATCGCCATAGGTTTCGGCATAACCGTGAACATAGGGCATAAGGGCGGCGCAGGGTACGCAACCGTCGCCATAGAAATCTACCAGCACCTTACCGGGGGCCTGAAGCACTTCCGCTTCAAATGTGTTTTTATCAACTTCCAGCATCGTTATATCCTCCTTGGATTATTTGCTTATATAGTAGTCTTATTCCTTGTGGTCCGCAATGTATTTTTCGGCCTGCATGGCAGCGATTGCGCCATCGGCAGCGGCAGTCACAACCTGGCGCAGGCTCTTCACGCGGAGGTCGCCCGCAGCGTATACGCCGTCAAGGTTTGTATGCATATTGTCGTCGGTAGGAATGTAACCGTTTTCCATATTCACCTGACCCTCGTACAGGGCGGTGTTGGGCAACAGGCCTATGAAGCCGAACAGGCCGAACATTCCGTCGTCCTCGTCAGCCTCTATGGTGGTCAGTTCGCCGGTCTTGACGTTCTTAACTACCATCTTGGTCAGTATCTCGTCGCCATCTACTTCGTCAACCACGGTGTCCCACATGAAGTGCAGCTTCTCGTTCTTGAAGGCCTTCTCCTGTATGGACTTAGCAGCGCGCAACTCGTTGCGCCTGTGGATAATGGTAACCTTGCGGGCAAACTTTGTCAGGTACATTGCCTCTTCAACGGCCGCATCGCCGCCGCCGACAACGTAAACTTCCATGCCTTCAAAGAAAGCGGCGTCGCAAGTGGCGCAGAAGGAAATGCCCTTGCCAACAAACTTGCCTTCGTTCTTGCAGCCTATGGGGCGGGGGAAAGCACCGGTGGCCAGTATAACGGTTTTGGCATAATACTCGCCCTTGGTGCCGACGAGCTTTTTAACATCGCCCGTGAGCTCAACGCTCTTTATAGAATCGCGCGCACGCTCTGCGCCGAACTTTTCGGCCTGCTTCGTCATGCGGGCGATAAGGCTGGGGCCTGATTCGCCCTCAAGCTGTGCGCCGGGGTAATTTTCAATTTCATTGGTGATGGCAATCTGGCCGCCATCCTGGCCTTTTTCGATAATAAGTGTGCTGAGGCGTGCGCGGCCGGCATACAGACCGGCAGTCAATCCCGCAGGACCCGCGCCAAGGACTATCACGTCATAGATCTTGCTCATATTCTTCGCTCCGAATCATTTATTTCTCCGCCCGCGGCCCTGTTATGGGCCGCGGGACGTGAGTTCGGTTTAAGTGCCCCGTTTCAGTTTACGATCAAACCTCGAAAATGGTCTGATCCTGAACTTCGGTAGTCAGCGCTTCGAGGGCGCGGTTGACTATCTTCTTGCGGAGGTTGTATTCTTCCTCCGGAGTGAGGGCGGGGTTGCCCAGGGGGTGAGGTATGGCGATAGCGGGAACTATCCTGTTCGCGCCGACCGTCATGGAGATGGGGGTAACGGTACACACGTGAACCACGGGGATACCGGCCCTTTCGATTTCCTTAACCATCGTTGCACCGCAACGCGTGCAGGTGCCTCAGGTCGAGGTCATGATTACAGCGTTAACACCGGCCTGCTTCAGCTTCTGAGCATACTCAGCAGCGAATTTCTTGGCGTTGGCAACGGCAGTACCGTTACCGACGGTGGTGTAGAAGTAATCATGCAGCTTGCCGATCTTGCCTTCGCGCTCGAATTCGCGCATGACGTCGACGGGCAGTACGCGGTCGGGATCCTCGTTGGCGTATACGGGATCGTATCCGCCGTGAGCGGTCTCGTACTTATCGGGAGTCAGGTTCTCAACACCCGCTATGCAGTATTCGCCGTAGTGGGAAGCGGAGGAGGACTCTATATGATCGGGGTTGCCCTTGGGGACGATACCGCCGCTGGTGCACAGCGCGACAACTGCCTTGCTCAGATCCTTAACAGCGGGATTGGGGGCAACGCGGTCGAACGAAGGCATGGGATACTCGGTAGTGAAGGGCTTGTCAGCAAGCTTGTTGAGCAGCATCCTCACAGCGCGCCTGGAACCACGCTCCTTCTCGAAGAAGTTGACGCGGATGCCGTTGTTCATGTAACCGTCTTCGCAGGAAGCGCCCAGCTTTTCGCCCTTCATCAGCTTCATGGCAAGCTTGGCCATGGTGGGGGCAGCCTTACGCATACCGGCGGCGTTGTTGGTGGTAGCGACGATGAGGACCTTGTCCTTCAGGTCGGCACCGGGGTTCTCCTCGTACATACCGGTGAGCACGGGGATGCCCAGCTCTTCCTTTACGGCCAGCGCGATGTTGGCGCAGGCATAGCCGTAACGGCCGGCGTTGAACGCGGGGCCAGCGATGAACAGATCGGGATTGATTTCCTTGACCCAAGCAAGAATCTGGGCCTTGGATTCCTTCTCATGCTCGGCAAAGTGAGAGTCGCCGCAGACGATAGTGTTGACTATCGTGGCTTCACCCTTCCATGCTGCGTCAAACGCAGTGCCGGGGCCGACGGCGCCTTCCCTGAGCTCGGGAGCGATATGAGCCATTTCCTCGCCGCCGATCTGGGCGAAGAACTGGTTAATATAGTGTACTACACGATAACTCATGTTCTGTTTCTCCTTTCTGAGCCTTACCTGGCGCTGAGGCAGTTAAAGCCCATTTCGTTGGTGGCGCCGGTGATTACCTGCAGCTCCGCCTCGATGCTGCCATCGGGCCTGAGGGAACCGGCGTGACCGCCAGCGATCTTGTCAACGTAATCGAGGGTGCCTATAACCTTGTCCAGCTTGGGCAGGACTATCGGCATATTGGCGTTGCCGCCGGTAACCACGGCGTCGGCCAGCGGGTCGGCGTCGGCTAGGGACTGGCTCTTGCCATCCTGACCGGCGTATTCGTCGGTGATGATGGTGGTCTTTACGCCAACCTGCTCGATCTTCTTGGTGTTCATGATCAGGTCGGTATCGGGGTTGCCGAAGCCTTCCTGGCTCACGATAACGCCGTCAAGGTCCAGCAGACGGCACAGCTTGGCGCTCCAGTCGGAGGAACGCTGCTTGTCGGCCAGGTAGACGTTTTCGTTGGTGATTATGTTGCAAACATAATTCAGGGTCTTGCCGTGCTGCTCGAACAGATCGGCAACGACGGGATTATTCTGATGATGATAGGTGGTGTTCTTATCGCAGGCGGAAACGCAGTTACCGCTTATGATAGCGCCGTCCATCGTCTCAGTGGGGTAAATGATGGTGGTCAGGGTGCGCTTGGCATCTACGCCGTAAACATAGGTGTCGTGCAGCAGGCCCTGGCTCTGCAGCATATGGACATAGCCAACGCGGGGCAGATTGGGGTACTTTTCAAGACCTTCGCGGATACCGAGGGTTTCAAACTCCTTGGTCTCGTCGGGGGTCACGTTGCGGCCGAGTTCACCGATAAAGGTGGCGGCACGCAGACCGGCGATACGCACGGCATGCTCATACTCGTGCTGATGCACACCCTCAACCTGGGTGCAGACCATTACGAGGTTAAGGAGCTTGGAGAACGGAGTGTACTCCGCACCGGGGCCGGTCATATCGATGATGCCCTCCTGGAAGCCAACGATGGGGCCGGCAGTGACGACCGCCATGCCGCGCAGGACATGGGTCTTGCCGGAACCAACGGTGTCCACCTTGGCTATAACGCCGGGGAACTCGCCGCCGGGGCCCTCTACCTTTACGCGGGGCTCGATAACGTCCTTAACAGGGGTAATGCGAACGCTCTCGCCGGGCTTTGCAATGTCAAAGCACACGGATTTTACGCAAGCCTTTACGTCGTCATCCTCATAAACAAAGGCCTTGACGTCATCGGCGTTTACGAAAAGCGTTCCGTTTTCAACCTTGGATTCGTTTGAAAATTGAATGTCCTTGATCTCTATAAAGCCCAATTCCAATTTCAAATCGAACACCTCCTCCTTCTTTTTTTGCATGGTTATATTTGGTTATCCAGTTTACTAAGACCCGCCGCCGCGTCGTAATCCACGGCGCCGCACAGCAGGGTATAGTCGATTAGTTGAAAGTCCCCGAGCACCTTATCGCTCAGCATCCTGTTGCGCGGGGTGAATTTATCGTACGCCTCAACGCAGTTGGATATTATTGCGGCCTCGTCCGCGTTCATCTTATGCGGAACCTTTGAGACCACAACGGACTTATAAGGAGTTTCGTTCGGCTTTACGCTGCCGGAAAGCGGATGCGTATAGAGCTTATGCCCCGCATACACCAGATCCCGCACCGTTATCAGTATAGCGCGATAATTCTCCTCGGGCAGGTAACGGACTTCATAGTACTTGCTGAGCACCTTTTCGACCAAGGGATTATTGGTCACTATCATAAAATCCCGTCCGCTCTTCATGCTTGACTGCCCGCCTTTCCCCGTTCCGGCTCCCCGTCTGATTGATTATATCTTGTCAATCAGACCGATAAAAATAGAGTCGGCATACGACATACTTAATACCCGTGCCAGACTCTGTATCTAACCTGAGAGATTCCCCGTCTCGCGGCGGGTTGCGCCTTCGGTGCTGTTCGCTTTCCAGAGTTCGTCAGATTACAGTCCCTTTGCCTGAGATATTCGCGCAGATTCGGCCTTACACTGCGCTTATTCCTTCGGCTCGCCCTTCTGCCACACGGCCTTGGGCGCATCTCCTGCAATCATCATCCGAAACTATTTATTTCCTTCATACAGAGTCCCCTCCGTATGGTTATAAGATAGCCTATTATCATTAAATTGTCAATATAAATCGGCATTACTATTGAAAAACATGATATTGAAGTTAGTTTAAGCATATAAGCGATAATTTGCGGGATATCGGGAAAATCAAAACCATCGGGTTTCCGATGGTTTTGATTGGCGAGAGTATGTGGGAATCGAACCCACCTGGGCAGCTCCTCACCACCTGCAACGGTTTTGAAGACCGCGGGGCACACCAGCACCCATCTACTCCCATACGTTCGGCTATTATAGCATGCACATATTCGCTTTAGCAAGCACTAATTGTGCGCTTATTCGCCAAAGCCCCTGTTAAGCCTGCGAAAATCGCCATCCTTGCGGGTTATTCCGTTCTTATCAAAATATTCAAGCACGGCCAATGCATACTTCCTTGAAGTTGACATGGCGTCGCGGAATTCGGCAAGGGTAATTGTATCGTGCCCGGCAAAGTGCGCCTTCGCCGCATCGCACGCTTTTTTGTATGATTCGCGCGAATAGCATATCTGCGGCGTGAGCATAACTATGTCTCCCCCGCTCACAACGCTGTCGAGCACCTGCTTGAAATCGTTGCGCTCGTTCATTTGGAACGTGGCCATGACCTCGTCCACCGTGGCCGGCTCTATGCCCGCGGATTGATAATAATCCAGCAGCTTCTTGCGTATTGCGGTCTGCTTCTTCGTATAGTGTATTTCAAAATCCGCGTCCGCATAGCGTTCGCCCGCGCGCTTTATCGCGCCCTCGCGGCACAGTTCGGCTATTATGGCATCCGCCGCGGCCTGTTCCGTATTTTTGAACGCCTTCTGCCTAAGCTCCGCCGCCTTCATGCCGGCGTGCAGCGGGTTCTGCTTATGGTATGCGTTAAGCGCAGCCTTTGCGCCGTCCGCCGCCGCATCGAGCGCACGGGAGGATATGTAGCGCCCCTCTATCGGCTCCACAGCACGGCCGGAGTCCGTAAGTTCGCTCAGTTCCGCGGAAAGCTCCTCCGCGTCTATATTCAGCTTGGCGTTCAGCTTTGCCGCCGTGGGCAGGGCCATGCCCGCCTCGTCAATAAGCTGCAGCACCCTGTCCGCCGCGCTGCCGCCTTCTTTTATCTTCAGCGCTTCTATAACGGAGGGCACGTTGCGCTTATGCTTCATGGGCGCATCGTCCAGTATCACGCCGCCGCCTATCGTTTCCAGCGGCGAATAGAAGCGGATAACAAACCTGTCGCCGTTTTTCGATGCTATCGGCTCCGTCATCCTCAGCTGCGCATAGCCGCTTTCGCCAGGCTCCAGCGCGTCCCGCTCAAGCAGCACCACCTTGGCAAGCATTACCGCAGAGCCGTGGTAAAGATGCACCTGCATATCGTTTGTTATAACGCGGCCGGAGTTTTTAAGGTTCATCAGCTTAACGTCCAGCATTCTTGATACGCGCACGGTATTAGGCTTGGCAACGCAGTCCCCGCGCTGTACGTCCGTCTTTTTAAGCCCGGCAAGGTTCACGGCAACGCGCTGGCCCGCATACGCCGTTTTTACCGTGCTGCCATGTACCTGAAGGTTCCTTATTCGCGTTTCCGCACCGCTCGGCACCAGCTCCGCAGCATCGCCTTCATTCATGCTGCCCTCGATAAGCGTGCCCGTAACAACCGTGCCGAAGCCATCCACGGAGAAAACGCGGTCTATAGGCAGCCTGAACGCAGCGCGCATGTTCTTTTCGCCTGCCTTGCTGACCAGCTTATAAAGCTCTTCCTTCAGCTCCGCGATGCCTTCGCCCGTGTATGCCGAAACGCACATTATGGGCTTGCCTTCAAGGAAGGTGCCCTTGGCGCGCTCCTTCACGTCCTGCTTTATCATGTCCAGCCATTCTTCGTCCACAATGTCCTTCTTGGTTATGACTATAAGGCCGTCCTTTATGCCCAGCAGCGTAAGTATGTTAAGATGCTCCACCGTCTGCGGCATGAAGCCTTCGTCCGCCGCAACCACAAGCATTGCAAGATCTATTCCGCCCGCACCCGCAAGCATGTTCTTTATGAACTTTTCGTGCCCCGGCACGTCCACTATGCCCGCCTGCGTGCCGTCCGGCCATTCAATGTGCGCAAAGCCGAGCTCTATTGTTATGCCGCGCTTTTTCTCCTCCGCCAGGCGGTCGGTTTCTATGCCAGTGAGCGCCTTTATGAGCGCGGTCTTGCCGTGGTCAACATGGCCCGCGGTGCCTATTATAACGTGCTTCATGCCATAGCCTCCGCTATCGCCCTCTCTATAGTATCGAATTCGCTTTCCGCTATCGTGCGCATATGCAAAAGATACCTTGCGTGGTCAATGCGGCCTATTATGGGCGGTTCGCCAAGGCGCATATGCTTTTCAAGCTTTTCAGTCGATACGCCGTCAAGCTCTATTGCCACGGCGTATGCGTCAAGCAGCTGCATGGGCACGCTGCCGCCGCCAACCTGATCCCGCACGGGAACGCACTTGGCATGCGCACCTATGGCATTAAGCCTTTGGCAGAGCTTCTCGCCCTTCGCCCTGAGCGCATCCGCGTCCGCGCCGAGCATATTGAGCGTTGGTATAGCATCAAACTCGCGCTGCTCATCATAGCACCTGAGCGTGGCTTCAAGGGCGGCAAGCGTCATCTTATCCACGCGCATAGCCCTTGTGAGCGGATGCTTTTTAAGCATGTCTATATATTCCTTTTTGCCAACTATTATGCCGCCCTGCGGCCCGCCGAGAAGCTTATCGCCAGAGAAGGACAGCACGTCCACCCCCGCGCGCACGCATTCCTGCACGGTTGGTTCATCGCGTATGCCAAGCCTGTTCAAATCAAACAGGCAGCCGCTGCCAAGGTCCTCTATAAACGGCAAATTATGCTTATGCGCAAGTTTGCCCATTTCTTCCCGCGTCACGGTTTCGGTAAAGCCCACAATGCGGTAATTGCTGGTATGCACCTTCATTACGGCGCAGGTATCTTCGCATATTGCGCGCTCGTAATCGGCAAGGTGGGTTTTGTTGGTGGTGCCCACTTCCCTCAGCTTCGCCCCGCAGCTTTCCATTATTTCCGGCACGCGGAAGCTGCCGCCTATTTCAACCAGCTCCCCGCGGCTGACTATTACCTCGCCGCCCTTGGCAAGCGCCGAAAGTATAAGCAGCACCGCCGCCGCGTTGTTGTTTACCACCATTGCGCTCTCCGCGCCCGTAAGGCGGCTTAGCAGCCGCTCCACATGGGAATACCTCTCCCCGCGGGAGCCGGATGCCACGTCGTATTCAAGCGTTGAATACCCCGTAGCCGCGCTTATTACCGCATCCACGGCTTCCTTCGCAAGGCATGCGCGGCCAAGATTGGTATGCAGCACAACGCCCGTGCCGTTTATAACTCCCCTTAAACTGGGGCGGGACTTAAGCCGCGCGCGCTCCGCCGCGGATGAAAGTATATCCTCTGTGCAGGGCAGCGCGTCAAGCGCGCCGTCAAGTATATTCTTCCTTATATTATCCAGTTCCTCGCGCAGCGCTTCGGTAACGCTCACGCGGGGCGCATCGGCGAATAAATGCGCTAAGGTGGGCGACCTTAAAAGATCGTCCACCTTAGGTATGTCTCTCAATAAGCTTTTGTTCATGCCGCTCAGTTTCCTTTCAGCTTTAGCTGATATCATTATATCAGCTTTTTGCCGAGTATGGAAGTGCCGCGGGCATTACTCTTGCGAATAGATAAGCTCGTATTCCTCCTTCTTGCCCGGATGCACTATGAAAACGCTTTCGCAGTCTTCGCCCATGGCTTCGGTATATGCATCCTCCGCGCTGTACCGCACGCACGTTCCGCAGGAAGAGCTCAGCGCACGCGGCACGGGCATCATCCTTGCGCTTATATTCAGCGCGCTAAGCGCGCGGTGCGCCATTATGGCGGCAAGATGGGTATGGAATGTGGCTATATAATCGTTCACTTTTTAAGCGTCAAACGGTAATCCGTTCCTTCCTTATCCACGCTCACGGCATAGCCTGCGTTGGTGGCGTAGCGGGTTATGTTTTCAACCGCGCACTGATCGTCCACCATCACTTCAACTTCCTTGGGAGCGTTAGCTTTGACCTCTTTCTGCACCATTGCAACGGGCATGGGGCAAACAAGTCCTCTTGCGTCTATCATAACTTTACTCCTTTGCTGATGTCAAATACAAAATTACGCGTCCGCCTTCTTGGGCATATTCAGCAGCGATATGGCAAGCACGAACACTATGCCTATCACTACCGCTATCCTGCCCGCGGTGGGTACGCCGCCCGCAGCATCGGCACTCGCGGCAACGCCGGCAAGGCCGAAGTTATGCGCAAACGCCGCGCCGGTTATCATGCCGAATACGGTAACGGTGCTGTCGCTGTTGCCCTCGCCGGCAAGTATGAGCTGCCTGAGCGGGCAGCCGCCGAGCAGGACGCTGCCCCAGCCGACCAGAAGCATGCCAAGGAGATTCCAAAGATGGTCGCTATGGGCAACAGGCTGGCCGGAGAAGCCAAGATTGAAATGCCCCGTTATAAGGTTGCCCGCAAGCACCACCGCGAATATGGCCACAAAGCCATACAGCAGCTTGAAATCGCCGAACATCATGCCGTCGCGGATGCCGCCAACCATGCAAAGGCGGCTCCTCTGCGCCAGCGCGCCGACTACAAGCGCTATGCCAAGCGCTGCAAAGAACGGCGCAAATAGGGAACCGGGGCCGGCTTCGCTGAACTTGAACAGCGAAGGCACGGCGACAACAAGAATAAGCAGGCCGAGCATGAGCGCGGGGAGGATGGTGCCTTCGGTAACGCCAAGGGTGTAATTACGCCTGAGCGAGAAGCCGCGCTTCATGAACTGCACGCCGATGAATATGCCGATGGTGAAGCCGATAAGGGCCACAAGCGCGTTAAGATCGCCGCCGCCAAGGCGGATGACCATACGCAGCGGGCAGCCGAGGAAGGCAAGGGCGCCTATCATTACAAACGCACCCAGCACGAAGCGGGTAGCCGGGGAGCTGCCGCCCTTTGCGCGGAACTCGCCCTTAACAAGCGCCATTATGAAAGAGCCCAGCACAAGGCCGATTATTTCGGGGCGCACATATTGCACCTTCGCCGCGCCGTGCAGTCCGCATGCGCCGGCGATATCCCTAAGGAAGCAGGCTATGCAGAAGCCCATGTTTGCGGGGTTGCCGAGCGCGGTGAGCAGCACGGCGGCAAGACCTACCAGCGCACCGGCTATGACCACGATCCAGTTTACCTTTTTCATTTTTGTGATGTCTCCCTATAAAAAATAATAGTTCATGTCAAAACAGTAAAATCATTATGTCCTGACAGAAAATATTATAGAATATGCAACAGAAAATGACCAATTTATATTTTGAATCGTGTTTACTTATTATCGTTTTATTCGGTTTATATATTATATATTATTTGTATGAATATACAATACCATCAGTTGACAGGAGTGCATCATAATAACGTTCGCGGCCGCTGCAATAGTTATAATAAACACCGGCCGCGAACTGCGGGCGCCTATGCCGTAATATCCAGCCCGAACTTCACCTTCACGCGGTTCAGCTTTTTTATCCACGGCGTGCCGAGCGCCCAAAGCACAAGGAACGTGCATACGCCGTGGCTCAGGTCGAAGAAAAAGCTTGAAACATACGCCGCGGCAACGCTTTGCCAGGTTATTGGGTTTATGTAGCCTATTATGTAATAAAGGTTCATAACCCACCCGTAGCCGAAGCCCGAAAGCAGCCCGAACATGCACAGGCGGAACGATGCGCGCTCACTTATGCCGCGCGCATAGTGCAGCATGTCCCCGCGCGATGTGTTCGCGGGGCATATTCTGTCCCACACGGGCGAAGCAAAGTGCCGCCGCGGCTTTTCGCGCCCAAAAAAGCCCGATTTTTGCAGCCGCCCAGCAACAAAGCCTATCATGCCCCAGCAGAACATCTGCCATGGCGTCCACGGCCCCTGCCCGAATATAAAATTGGAAACGAACGCCGTGAGTGCGCCCGTCATAAAGCCCGCCTCCGGCCCGAACGCAACGGCCGTGATTATAACAATTGCCGACACTGGCTTGAAATTGGGCAGCGGTATAAGCTGAAACACCGTCCGCCCCACAACGCCAAGCGCCGCCATGACCGCCAGCGGCACCATTTCCCGCGCTCGCGGCTTCCTGCGCTCAAATTTAAGAAAGAACGGCACGCTGCACGCAGCAAGGAACACCAGCCCCATTATTATGTCCGAATTCATTACTATCGTGTCCCAAAGGCTCAGCTCCCCGTAAGGGCTTATCGTGGCCCTTGTGGCATGATAATACGAAAACGCGACAAGCAGCACGCACAGCACCGCTATCGTAACGCCCATCACAGCACCGGCGCGCTTCATTGCAGCAGTTTTTTGCATTGTGAAGCAACCTCCCCGCTTGTTATGCAGCCCGGCGCAACGTCCCCCGCTATGCGGTTGGCGTCGGTTGTATAAAATCTGTTCCCGCCGAAGAACTCATGCGGCTCCCCGCGCGATATTATGCCCCCGTCGAACATCATTGCGCACTCGTCCGCATACTGCGCGGCAAAGTCCACGTCGTGCGTAACGGCCAATATAGCTGCGCCCTCCTTGCAAAGGCCTTTGAGCATATTTGCAAGCTGAAGCTTTGCATATGCGTCAAGCCCCTTTGTAGGCTCGTCCAGCAGCAGCACGTTCGCGTCCCTCAGCAGCAGCTTGCCTATGGCAAGGCGCTGCGTCTCCCCGCCGGAAAGGTCATACGGGTGTGAATCATAAAGCCCGCTCAGCTCAAGCCGCTCCGCCATTGCCTTTGCGCGCGCCTCGTCCCCGTCGGAAGCATCCATAAGCTCCCCAAGCACAGTATCCGCCGTGAACAGCGTGCGCGCGTTCTGCGGCAGCATACATAGCTTTTTGCCCTTATCCAGTTTCACCTTGCCGCGGTAGGCTTTGTTTAGCCCGCACAGCACCGAAAGCAACGTGCTTTTGCCCGCGCCGTTGCCGCCCAGCAGGCACATAAGCTCCCCTTCGCAAAGCGATATATCCGCCCCGCGCAGCACATCCGCGCCCTTTGCATCATAGCGGAACCAAAGCTCCTTCGCACTCAGTATGGGCTCCGCGCTGATTTTCGGCGCGTCTATACTCAGCGGCTGCGCTTTTTTATCGCCCAATATTCGTTTCAGGCCCAGCCGTGCGTCCCGCACGGTAAGCGGCAGCTCCTCCTGCCCAAGCGCGGCGAATATCCTTACCGGCGCACTCATGCCGAAAAACAGTCTGTCCCCCTCCCCGCTCCGGCAAAGGTTGCGCACCGTCTCCTCCGGCCTGCCTTGGCTTATTATCCGCCCGCGCTCCATAACGGCAACCTTGTCCGCCGCAGGCAGCACCTGCTCCAGCCTGTGCTCGGTTATAAGCACCGCAACGCCCAGTTCCTTGTTTATTCTGCTTACCGCGTCCAGCAGCTCCCGCGCGGCAAGCGGATCGAGCATGGCGGTGGGTTCATCCAATATAAGCAGCCGCGGGTCCATCGCAAGCGCGCCCGCAAGGTTCAAAAGCTGCTTCTGTCCGCCGGAAAGGGCGTATGTTTTACTCCGAAACCAGCTTTCCATGCCGAAAAACGCCGCCATTTCCGCCACGCGCCGCCTTATTACGCCAACGCTCAGCCCCATGCACTCAAGGCCGAACGCAAGTTCGTGCCAAACATAGTCCGTAACTATCTGGTTATCCGGATTCTGCTGAACGAAGCCTATCTCCGCCGCGGCGCGCTTTGTATTGAGGCTCTCTATCGCCACTCCATCGTATGTTATGCTGCCCTCCCGCGCACCCGCAGGGGTAAGCTCCGGTTTTATTTGGCGTATAAGCGTTGTTTTGCCGCAGCCGGACGCACCGGTCAGCAGCACATATTCGCCTTCGTTTATTTCAAGCGATGCATCGATAAGCGCGGGTCTCTTTGCGCCCGCATATGTAAAGTTTATTCCGTCAATCCGCACGAGCGCCATACCGCCGCCTCCTTCATCTCCAAAATCGCCCCCATGAACATAACCGCCGCATACGCTGCAAGCATCGCCGCGCCGCCCGCGTCCGTATCAAGCGCATATATGCGCGGGTAAAATTCCATGTATCCGTAGCCGTATATCCTGCCCGCCGTGCACACCGCCGCAAGCGAAAGCACCGCCGCCATTATGACCGCACTTCGCGTATCGAAGCGGAACAGATGGAACGTTGTGCGCCGCGCCTCTCCATAGCCGCGCGCACGCATGGAGTCCGCCGTTTCAACCGCCGCTTCCATACTCATTGTAAGCAATACGGAAAGTCTGCGCATCACCGCGCCCAGCTTTTGCGTAAGGCGCTGCGGCTTGCCGTTTAGCATTGTTTCCGCCGCGGCTATGTCCGCCGCATCTTTTTTAAGCTTTGGTATGAACCTGAGCGTCATGGTTATCAGCAGGGCGGTATTTGGCGCAACGTTGCCGAACAGATACAAAAACTTATCGCTCGTCATAACCTGCTGATAGCACGCGAACCAAACTATTATCGCGCTCAGCGTGCATGCGGACACAAGCCCGTAGCTTATCGCCTCCAGCGTTATCCATTGATCGAACAGCATAAAAAGCATAGTTGCGCCGCGGTGATTGAACAGCGGATTGCCTATTGCTATCAGCAAAAACATCGGCAGCACGAATTTGTAAGTATTCGCCGTTTCCTTCCCGCCGCGAAGCAGTATGCTGAACGCCGTGCCGCCCGCCAGCGAAAGCGCCGCCGCTGCCGGATGCGAGCAGGCCAGCGTAAGCCCTATCGCCGCCACGAAATACGCCATGCATACGGACGGATGCAGCGCCGCAAAGTACTGCGCGCGCACCTTCGCCCCGTGTTCCATATTATTCCTTTCCGCAACGCGTTTTTATAAAAAAGTGAAGCGGCAGTTCCGTAAAAGTTCAAAACTGCCGCTTATAATGCACATTAAAAATAATATTCTGCGCGCGCATTTTGCGCGGAGAATAAAACGTTCGTAGGTCTTCTGGCTTGCGAATACGGCGCGGCGAAATCCGCCCGTGCCTGCGCGGCTGCGTAAGCCTTCTCGGTTTCCCAATGACCGGGCAAAGCGCCCCTTTTGTACGCATCCGCTCAACGCTTACAGCTTGCAAAAAATCCAATGCAAGCGCGGGTTTTTCACCCGACTTCCCTTGTTGATCTTCGGGTTTCGCCCGAAGCCACGGCGTTGCTGTATGTTCTGTTGATTTAATTATACCACCGCCAAAGGGCGGAAAGCAATACGGCCGGGCGTAATGCCCGCTTCTTCCTTTACATGCCGGCATATTCATGTTATAGTAAGCTTACGCGGATGCCGTGTATAAGTAACCCGTTGGAATCCTTAAAACCATTGAAGCGTTAACTTTTAGGACTTGGCCATGTTGGGCCTGCAAATGAACAGTAAACAAACGAAAGGATTTTCTCTATGCTATCCATGCACCTGCGCCAGCTTTTTCGTAAGCCTATTCGCACCATCTCG
>ERZ857827.103-NODE-103-length-141583-cov-12.596808_pt1 | contig 141583 bp, 152 predicted proteins | sample MGYA00519761_ERZ857827 | MGnify/ENA primary metagenome ERZ857827 (study PRJEB31778, sample SAMEA3449370) | human gut metagenome | biome: human gut; feature: human-associated habitat; material: faeces | place: United Kingdom | collected 2010/2012 ... | reverse complement strand
ATTAATTGAGTCATTTTTATAGAAAATTTTGTATCACATCATTTACAAATGTACAACCTTATTAAAAGGATAGCGTTTCCTGTATTACAAATGTTTAAAAAAATTATATAACAATAGAAGATTATTATAATTTAAAATATGGAAATAACAATTATGAAGAAATAAATATTAAAATAAAAAAATTATGTAATATAAAATATGAACAAAAATTAACATTTAATCATTCATTAGAATATAAAGTTAATATTTCTATCCCTATATTTGACTCTCCATCTGAAAATAATAAACTAAAAGAATTAACTTCTATTAGACAAGAAATTTATGTAATTTAAAAAGGAATAGATATTGACTATCTACTCCTTCTATCTTAAAATTAGTTTAAATTATAAATCTTATTTTTTAGGTTAAAAATCTCCACACTTATTCTACACTACTTATTAAAAGCAATATAATAATGTATTTGTTAATTTTTATAACCTTTCAAGTTTAAATTTTACTTTATAATCATTAATATCATATTCATCTGTTAAATTATTTTCTTTATTAAATTCAATGGCTAAAGTTTCATCCTTAATCATATCTAGATAGTCATTAATTCTATTAGTATATTCATCATTAGCTTCATAATATACTTTTATTCTATCTACAATGTCAAAATTATTACTCTTTCTTATTTGTTGTATTTTAGATATTGTTTCACGTGCTAGACCTTCATTGATTAAATCGTCTGTTAACGTTGTATTTAATATAATAAAATTATTATTTTCCATAGCAACATCAAAGCCTTCTTTAGCATTAATTTTTATATCAATTAAATCATTAGTTATAAGTATATCTTCAAAATACATTTCTTCATTATTTTTAAGTTTGGTAATATCTTCACTAGATAAGTTAGCTAAGAAATTAACAAAATCTTTCATTTTTGATCCGATGACACTACCGGCATTTTTAAAGTTAGGTTTAATTGTAAAATTCATATAGTTAGATAAATCATTAGTAAATATAATGTTTTTAACATTAAGTTCTTCTTTAATAAGATCTATAACATCATTTAATAGTTCTTTATTTTTACCATCTAGTATAACGTCTGATATAGGTTGTCTTACTTTTATTTTTGATACTTCTCTAACATTTCTACCAAGACTAATTAAATCTCTTACTAAGTCCATTTTGACTTCTAAATAATCATCTATTTTATCTTCTTCATATTTAGGAAAATCACTTAGATGAACTGATTCTTCATCAGTTAAATTTTGATATATTTCTTCAGAAATAAATGGAATTATTGGGGCTACTAGTTGTGATAAACCAACAAGTACTTGATATGTTGTTTGATATACACCTTTTTTAGAATTATCTAAATCACTAGACCAAAATCTTTTTCTATTTCTTCTTATATACCAATTAGACAAGTCTTCAGAAGTAAAGTCTGTAACTAATCTAACTACTTTATTTAAATCAAATTCTTCATATCCAGCTGTTACATTTTTAACAAGTTTATTATATTTGCTTAACATCCATTTATCAATCTCTTCTAAGTCATTATAGTCGACGTTAAAAGTTCTTGGATCAATATTATCAATATTTGCATACATTTGAAAGAATGTATAAGAATTTTTAAGTGGATTCATAAATTTGGAGTGAACTTCTTTTAATCCTTCTTCATCAAATTTTAGTGGAGTCCATACGGGACTTACATATGGTAAATAAAATCTTACTGTATCAGCACCATATTTTTTCATAGTACTAAATGGTTCTACAATATTTCCTTTAGATTTACTCATTTTTTTACCATTTTTATCTAGTAATAAGTCGTTAACTAATACTCTTTTATAAGGTGATGTTCCCATAACAAATGTAGATATTACAAGTAATGTATAAAACCATCCTCTTGTTTGATCAATTCCTTCTGATATAAAATCAGCTGGAAATTGTGTTTCAAACAATTCTTTATTTTCAAATGGATAGTGATATTGACTGAATGGCATAGATCCTGAATCGAACCAACAATCTATTACATCTTTTACTCTTGTCATTGATTTTCCACATTTTGAGCATTTTATATGAATATCATCCACATAAGGTCTATGTAGGTCAATATCTAAATCAATGTTCTCTATAGCTTTATCTTTTAATTCTTGCCTACTTCCTATCATTTCACTATGTCCACAAGAACAAGTCCAAAGTGGAAGTGGTGTTCCCCAATATCTATTTCTTGATATAGCCCAATCATTTAAGTTTTCTAACCAATTAGCAAATCTTTTTTCTCCAACAAATTCTGGATACCATTGTACTTTTTTGTTGGCTTCAATTATTTTATCTTTTATTTTAGTTATTTCAAGATAATAACTTGGTTTTGAATAATATAATAATGGACTATCACAACGCCAACAGTGAGGATAATTGTGAACCATTTTTTGTTTCTTAAATAATTTATCATTAGCTTTTAAATATTTTATTACTTCAACGTCAGCATCAAAAACTTTCATTCCTTTCCATGGTCCTTCTATATATGTTGCGTCTTCTGCAACAGGATTTAAGAATGGTAAGTCATATTTTTTACCAACATTAGCATCATCTTGGCCAAATGCTGGGGCGATATGGACAATACCGGTTCCATCAGACATGGTAACATAGTTATCACAGGTTACATAAAAGGCTTTTTTATCTACTTTTAATTCTGGTATTAATTGCTCATATTCGATATATTCTAGATCTTTACCTAAAAATTCATCAATAATTGTATATTCATCTCCTAGAACACTTTTGCATAGGGATTTAGCTAATATGAATTTATATCCTTTTGTTTCTACTCTTACATATTTTTCTTTTGGATTAACACACAAAGCAACATTTGAAATTAAAGTCCAAGGAGTTGTTGTCCAAACTAGAAAGTATTCATCTGAATCTTTTCTTTTAAATGGAACAATTACTGTTTCTACGGTAATTTCTTTATAGCCTTGTGCTACTTCGTGGCTAGCAAGACCAGTACCGCATCTAGGACAATATGGTAGTATTTTGTGTCCTTTATAAAATAGTCCTTCTTGAAAGAATTTTTTAAGTATCCACCATTCTGTTTCGATGTAATTATTATCATAAGTAACATATGGATGTTCTAGATCAATAAATTGACCCATTTTGGTAGTTAAATCAGAAAAGGCTTTTTCGTTTTTCCAAACTAATTCACGACACTTTTCATTAAATTCTTTAATTCCATATTTTTCAATATCATTCTTATTAGTAAATCCTAATGATTTTTCAGCTTCAAGTTCTACTGGTAAGCCATGGGTATCCCATCCTACTTTTCTTAGTACTTTATAACCTTGCATTGTTTTGTATTTGCAAAAAGAGTCTTTCAAGAACTTAGCAACCATGTGATGCAATCCAGGAAATCCATTTGCAGTTGCTGGTCCATCATAAAATACCCAATAGTCACTTCTATTTTGAATAGATTTATTTAAAATATCATGTTCTTTCCAATAGTTTGCAAAATACTCTTCATTTTTTTCTACTTCTTCTTTTCTTAATTCTTTAAACATATTTTTTTCCTCCATAAAAAAATCCTTATATATTTTATTATATATAAGGACGATTATAACCGTGGTACCACCTTAATTCACTAACTATAGTGCACTTAATTTATATTTAACGGTATTACCCGATCTATTCTAAATATCAAACAGATACATCCAGAGTGATCTATACTATAAATTCATATGACTTTCCACCAACTAGTCACTCTCTATTAATTCTCTATAGTATCGTCTCTTTCATTTGTTTTTAAAAAACTATTTAAATTATAGTAAATAAAGGTTATCTTGTCAACCCTTTTAGACTAAAATGAGTTATGTTATTAGGATTTTTCTATTTAACATCTATTAGATAATAAGTATCGGATTCGTTGATGTAAGTAAAAGTTAGGTGTGGTAATTTATCTTTGTTATTATTAAATATTTCTTCTACTTTTTCTTTGCTAAAACTATCTATTTCAAGTAAATCTGTAGTATATGTTTCTTCATCATTTATAGTTTTATTATAATAAGATAAATATGTTATATCTATTGTTAATCTATCATTATTTATTTCTTTAGAATTTATGTCATATTTATAATTTATATCTTGAACAGGTCCAAAGTTCGTAGATAATTTGAAATAAGCATTTTGCTTTTGTGAGTAGTCATATCCCCAAGTATAACCTTTTTTAGGATTACCAATAGAACCAAATAATTTTCTATAACTAGTTAAGACGTCATTATACTTATAACTTCTTATTTTAATTTCGTTATCTTCACATGAAAAACCTTCATTTTCTACTGGTCTATAGCCATTATAATCAGAAGATATTGTAAATGCTTCGTTACATGTATAGATTTCTTCATAATTATCAGTAGAATTTATAGCTAAAGATAATTTGATTTCATCTGTTAATCCTTCTTCTTTTAAATTATCTAATATATTATATGTTTTAGTATTAATTAATTTATCTATATATTCTTGAGCTGTTTTTTTATCTATTTCCTTTATTTCATTTTTTGATTCTTGTTTTGACATTACTAAACATATACTTAGTACTACAATAATAACTATACATATAATTATAATTATGTTTGCTGATTTCTTTTTCATTTTTACTCCTTTCTATATTTAAAGTATATTATTTTTATTATTTAATCAATATATTTATAGTAAAAAGAAATATATACATGTCTGATGTAAATATTTCTTTTATATTTATATTTAAAAATACTATAGTATTTATCCTTAAATTTTATAAGCATCTTCTAGAGAGAATATAACGTTTTCTTCTATCCAATTTTTTCTTGGTTCTACAGCATCACCCATTAATATGCTTACACGTTTTTCTGCTAATGCTGCGTCTGTTATATTAACTTTTATTAGATTTCTTTTATTTGGATCCATTGTGGTATCACATAATTGGTCAGCATTCATTTCTCCTAATCCTTTATATCTATTTATTTTATAATTACTTTTACCATTAGTGTATTCTTTTAGTTCTTCGTTTGTCCATAAATATTTTTCTTTGCCATTAGCTACAACTCGATATAATGGTGGCATAGCAATAAACAATCGTCCATTTTCTATTAATGGCTTCATGTATCTATAAAAAAATGTTAATAGTAGACATTGAATATGTGCTCCATCGTCGTCAGCATCGGTCATAATTATTACTTTTCCATAATTACAATCATTGATATCAAAGTCATTGCCATAACCTGCACCAATGGTGTGTATCAAAGTGTTTATTTCTTCGTTTTTAAATAAATCTTCTAATTTGGCTTTTTCAGTATTTAAAACTTTACCTCTAAGTGGAAGGATTGCCTGTGTTTTTCTATCTCTTCCTTGCTTTGCAGAGCCACCTGCTGAATCTCCTTCTACGATGAATAGTTCTCTTTCTAATTTATTTCTACTTTGTGCTGGTGTTAATTTACCACTTAATAATTTTTCTGTTTTTTTACTATCTTTTCCTTTTCTGGATTCTTCTCTTGCTTTTCTGGCAGCTTCCCTAGCTTCTTTTCCTTTCAATGCTTTTGAAACAATTTTTGTAGCAATAGATTTATTTTCTTCTAGGAAATAATGTAATTTTTCTGTAGTAATACTTTCTGTTATACTTCTTGCTATTGGAGTACCTAACTTAGATTTAGTCTGTCCTTCAAATTGAAGTAAATCTTCAGGAATTTGTACAGATATTATTGCAGTTAATCCTTCTCTAACGTCAGACCCTTCAAAGGTTTTGTCTTTTCCTTTTACTAAATTATGTTCTTTTACATAATCGTTCATTACTTTTGTTATAGCTGTTTTAAAACCAACTTCATGTGTTCCTCCATCAGATGTTTTAACGTTATTTACAAAGGATATAATATTCTCAGAATATGTATCAGTATATTGCATGGAAACGGTTACATTAATTCTATCTTTTGTTTGATTAAAACATAGTACATCATGTAATGTTGTTTTTCCTTCATTTAAATATTCACAGAAAGATAATAATCCATTTTCGTAACAATATTTTTCACTTCTTCCATCTATCTCATTAACTACTTCAATAGTTAATCCGTTAATAAGAAATGCACATTCTTGCATTCTTTCACATATTACACTATAGTTAAATTCTGTGTCTGGAAATATTTCTTTGTCTGGTTTAAATCTAACTGTTGTACCAGTTTTTGTGGTAGGACCTATTTTTTTTAGAGGAATAGCAACTTTTCCTCCATTTTCAAATCTAATATAATATTCTTCTTTATCTCTTCTTGTTGTTACTTCTAAATAACTACTTAAAGCATTTACGACAGAAGCACCAACACCATGAAGACCTCCAGATACTTTGTATCCTCCTTCAGAGAATTTTCCACCAGCGTGAAGTACGGTATATATTACTTCTGGAGTTGACTTTCCTGATTCATGCATACCTGTAGGAAGTCCTCTTCCTTTATCAGTAACACTTACAGAGCCATCAGTATGCATAACTATTTTAATGTTATCACCAAATCCATTTAGGGCTTCATCTACGCAGTTATCAACGATTTCCCATACTAAATGATGTAGACCTCTTTTATCAGTGCTACCTATATACATACCAGGTCTTTTTCTTACGGCTTCTAATCCTTCTAGAATTTTTATTGATTTTTCATTATAAGTCATATTTATCACACTTCCTAGGATAATTTTAGCATAAGATTTTATTTTCTTCAAGACAGTTTACATTTAATTTCGTTGATAATACTTACGTTTTATGTTATATTAGATAAGGATGTGATATAATGACTAAGACAAAAAGTAAAAAAAATATGATTAAGAAAAATAAAATGGATGAAAAACAAGAAAAAGAACAATTGACAATGAAGAAAAATAAAAAAATATTTGTTATTGCTTTTGTTATATGTATAAGTATTTTGGCAATATTTCTTGTTAAAAAGACATTACAAAATGATACTTTTTATACGATTAAGATAGGTAAACTTATTCTTGAAAATGGTATTGATATGAAAGATCATTTTTCATTTCATAGTAGTTTGCCATATACTTATCCTCATTGGTTATATGATGTATTTATATATTTGATATACCTAATTGGTGGATATACTGGTATATATATATCTTCAATTGTATTATTTTTAATACTTATATATTTCTTATTCTTTGCTTTATATAAAATAACTAATCATTTATCGATAAGTGCTTTTTCAACATTTATTGCTACTTTATCATTATCAGGTTTTGTTACAGCAAGAGCTCAATTAGTTAGTTTTATTTTGTTTGCATTAGAAGTTTATTTTATAGAAATGTTTTTAAAAAATGGTAAGAAAAAATATTTGTTATTTCTTTTGTTAATTTCTTTAGCTATTTGTAATATACATTTAGCAGTATGGCCATTTTATTTTATAATATTTCTTCCTTATTTTGCGGAATATATTTTATCTTTAATAGTTAATAAAAAGAAAGATAATAAGTTTACTTTATTTTTAAAGAAAAGATTTGATTTAGATGTTAATAGTAATATTAAATATTTATTTTTGATAATGTTACTTAGTATTTTTACTGGTCTTATTACTCCACTTAAAGGAACACCATATACTTATATGATTAAGACTATGTTGGGAAATAGCCAAAAATACATAGCTGAACATCAAATGATTACTTGGAGTTCTAGTCCTTTTGTTATTATAATGATTTTTGAAGTTTATTTTCTATCATTATTTACGCGTGTTAAAATTAGAGATTTGTTTATGATAACAGGGCTTACTATTATGGCTGTTACTTCTATTAGACATATATCTTTATTAGCTTTGGTAGGTATATTTTGTTTTGCAAGAGTATTTACTTTATATTTTATTAATAATAATCTTGTTATTGATAATACTATTATTAATTTTATGTCTAGAAAAAAATCAGTAATTTGTACGGTGTTGATAACTATTATGATGGCTGGTGGAATATATTTTATTCAAGGTATTAAGAATCCAGATTATATAGATATGAAGACATATCCTGTTTTGGCTACTGAATATATTAAAGATAATTTAGATTATAAAAATATTAGATTATTTAATGAATATAATTTTGGTAGTTATTTACTTTTGAACGATATTCCTGTATTTATTGATTCTAGAGCAGATTTATATACTAAAGAATTTAGTGGATTAGATTATGATATATTTGATGACTATAAAAGTATAACTAAAGATTATCAAAAAGTACTTAAATTTTATGATATTAGTCATTTACTTATATATAAACAATATCCTGGAGAGAAAGAATTAAGTACTTTTTATATTATATTAAAAAATAATAATAATTATAAATTATTATATGAGGATGATAATTTTGCATTGTTTGAAAAGATTAATGATGAAGATATAATCATTACATATAATCAAAAGAAGTAGATTCAATTATGTTCTACTTCTTTTAATTGTGTTACTATGATTTCTTACCAATATAAATTCTAAATCATTAGAGTTTATATTTTCATAAAATCTATAATCTACGGACATATCTTGTTTTATAATATTCCTAAGATTATTTTTAGAGTAATCTTCAATTTTAATATTCTTTTTTTTCTTTTTTAATGCTATTATATAATCATTTCTAGAAAACAGTGAATATAATTCATTAAATAAGGATAATACTAACTCTCCTTCAACGTTGGATAAATTATATTCTTTAATAGTATTTTTTATTGAAATAAGACATCTTTCATAATCTCTGTTTATATAACTATCTTTCTTATCATTCATAAAGATTAATTTTCTAAAGAATGATGGAGAACCTGCTCCATATTGATAGATATAAATTGGACTACTTGCAAAAAATACTTTATTATCTGTAGGGTTATATAAACCAAACACTCCTTTATTTTTAGATTTAAATATTTCTTTAATGGCTATAATTTTATCATTTGGAAATATATCTGGTGTTAGAGATAAACCTTTACTTAAAACATTTTCATATATTCCTATATTAAATGTATGAAAAACATATCCATCTTCAAAGTAGTTTTTAATGATGTTTCTGGTTATTTCTTCTTCATTTTTTTCTTTGTATAGTTTATCTAATATTATGTCTATACCATCTAAGTATAATTTTGTGTGCATTATGTTGGGATAATTGTCATCTAAATTATTTACATAACTAGCAAGTAACATAAAAATTTCGTCATTGATGTTTTTAGTCATAATTATATAATTTAAAACTAAAGATAAGAATAAAGATTGTTTTTTAAAATTAAAACTATATTTATCTAACAATTCATAATAATTACTAATTTCTAACAAATCTTTTATTCCCATTAGTTATCCCTCACAATGGCTTTACATTTTTCTTTTACTTCATTCATGATTTTTTCAAATAGTTCCATTACTTCTTCTACGGTAAGTGTTCTTTCTGATGAAGAGAATGTTAAAGTATATGCTAATGATTTTTTATCTGACATATCATATACATCAAACAAAGTAATATTAGTTAGTAGTTTTCCGCCTTTATTTTTAATTACTTTTATAATACTTTCATTAGTTATATTTTTATCTACGATAAAAGCAACATCTTTTTTAATACTTGGATATTTACTGTATTCTTTATATGTTAATCTAGATACTTTGTATTTGCTTAATTTAGTTAAATTTATTTCAAATACATAGATATCATCTTTTATAATATTAGGATGTATTTTACCAATATAACCTATACATTCTCCTTGAAGTATTATTTTAGCACTTTGTCCTGGATGGAATTCTTTTGGTAAATTATCTTTTACTATAGAATATCTTCCTTGATAACCTAAGTAATCTAATAAAGTAAATAATATTCCTTTGATAGTATAGAAATCTATTTCTTTATTATTTAATCCTAAATAATATTTTCCGGTCATTAAACAAGCTAGCTTTTTATCTTCTTTATACTCGTTATTTTCTTTATAGAAACATTTACCTATTTCAAAGATTGATATATCTTTATTATTTCTAGCTTTATTATATCTATATATTTGTTCTAATGAATAAAGTAATGTATAACGAAGGGTTTTTCTATCTTCACTCATTGGCATATCAACGTTTATATGTTGGAAGTCGCCATTTGTATATTTTGTTACAGCGTCTTCTCTTATTAATGCGTAGCTAAGTGTTTCATTTAAGCCAAGTGAAACCATTTTATCACGAATAATTCTTTCTGTTTTGTCATAATGTGCTTCTTTTAGAGGCATGGTTAATGGAATGCTTTCTATTTTGTCCATTCCGTATATTCTCCCTACTTCTTCAATTAAATCTACAGAAATGTTTATATCAGTTCTTCTTGAAGGTACAATTACTTTTAATATTTTATCTTTGTTAATAGTAAAACCTAGTCTAGTGAATATATCTTTTACTTCTTCTAATGATATATTTATACCTAAAACTTTATTTATTTTTTCTAGACTTATTTCTATTTCTTTGTCATAAACATCAATATTTTTATAAAAAACAATTTCTGATAAAATATTTCCTTTAGCATATTTTTCTAATAAATGGCATGCCCTATCCATAGCCATATATGTTCTATTAGGATCTATTCCTTTTTCAAATCGATTACTTGCTTCACTTCTTAATACTTTATTAGCTGTTTTTCTTATTGATGTACTATTAAATAAAGCGCTTTCTATAATAATGTTTTTAGTATCTTTTGTAACTTCTGTGTCAAATCCACCCATAACTCCAGCAAGTCCTACAGGTTTAGTTCCATCTGTTATGACTATGTCACTATTAGATAATATTCTATCCTGTCCATCTAATGTAGTTAAATGTTCTCCTTCTGTGGCCATTCTTACGGTTATTTTGTTACCTAATTTGTCGGCATCATAAAAGTGAAGAGGTTGTCCAAGTTCTAACATAACATAGTTAGAAATATCTACAACATTATTAATTGGTCTAATACCTGATGCAATTAATCTATTCTTAATGAATGATGGACTTTCTTCAATAACAACATTTTCTACTTTTTTTACTAAAAATAATGGACAATTATCAGTCTTTATTTCTAAAGTAAAATCTAATGGTTTATCTATTTTATTGTAACTTAAATCTACTTCTTTTACTTTTTTATTGTATATGGCACCAACTTCATATGCCATACCTAGAACACTTAATAAGTCTCCCCTATTTGAAGTTAATTCAAAATCTATTACTTCATCATCTAAACCTAGATACTTAATTGGATCTTCTCCGATAGGAGCATTATTATCTAATTCACAAATTCCTTCTATATCTTCTTCTTTTAAAAACTTATGGTCTAAACCTAATTCTGAAAGTGAACATAACATACCATTAGAAGTATAACCTCTTATTGTAGATTTTTTTATTGTACCACCTGGTAATGTGGCACCATCTAGAGCAGTAATTACTTTTAAGCCTTCTCTTACGTTTGGTGCACCACAGATTATATCTAATATTTCACTACCTATATTTACTTTACATAAATGTAAGTGATCACTATCTGGATGATTTTGACATGAGATAACTTCTCCGATAACTAATTTTGTGGCATTAATTAAAGGCATGGCACTATCATATTCATTACCAACATTAGTCATATCATTAGCTATATCAGTTATTGTTAAACTAGGATCTATGTCTACATACTCTTCTAAAAATTTTCTACTTAATTTCATTTTATTCACTATCCTTTCTATCAAATTCACTTAAAAATCTTATATCATTTTGATAAAGTGTTCTAATATCAGGAATAGCATACTTAAACATTGTAAATCTATCAAGTCCAGGACCAAAAGCAAATCCTTGATACTTTTTAGAATCATAACCACACATTTCTAATACGTTTGGATGAACCATCCCTGCTCCTAAAACTTCAATCCAACCGGTTTGTTTGCATAATGGACATCCTTTACCTTTACATTTAAAACAAGTGACATCAACCTCAACTGAAGGCTCTGTAAATGGAAAATAACTTGGTCTAAATCTGACTTTAGTAGATTCTCCTAATATTTTTTTAGAAAATTGTTCTAAAGTCCATTTTAAGTTAGCTAGAGAAACATTTTCATCTATTACTAAACCTTCCATTTGCATGAATTGATGTGAATGTGTGGCATCATCATCACGTCGATATGTCTTCCCTGGACAAATTATTCTTAATGGGCCTTTATCTATGTTGGCTTCCATCGTTCTTACTTGGCCTGTAGAAGTTTGTGTTCTTAATAAATATTTATCTATTTCACCTTCTAAATAGAAAGTATCTTGACTATCTCTTGCTGGATGACCCAAAGGAATATTTAATTTTTGGAAGCATACTTCATCACTTTCTATTTCTGGTCCATCATAAATATCAAATCCCATAGATATAAATAAATCTTCAAGTTCTTCTTTAGTTCTCATTAATGGATGTTTACTACCTGACTTTATTCTTTCTTCTGGTAAAGTAATATCTATACTTTCACTTTCTAATTTCTTATTTAAATTATACTCGTTAATACGTTCTAACATAGCATTGTATTTATTGTTAAATTCTTCTCTTATTTCATTAATAAGAATACCTATTTCTTTTTTTTCTTCATTTGCTATATCTTTCATAGATTTAGATAATTCTGTAATTTTACCATTTTTACCTAAATATTCTACTTTTAAATTGTTAAGTTCAGTATTATCTTTAATATTTTCAAATATAATACTTAATTCTTTCTTTATTGCATTAATTTTTTCTTTCATATTATTTCCTTTCTATATAAATAAAAAGATGGTAACAAAAGGACGAATTATTAATCCGCGGTACCACCTTCTTTTATAACGTATGTTATACACTTAAAGCTATAACGGGCTTACCCATAATGCTAAAGGGCGAATTCATATACTTACTTATATATAAGTTTGCACCAACACTTACTCTCTATAATACTTTTGGTATACTACTAAATCCTTATCATTGCATTAAATTGTCATTAATTCTTTTTCTTTTTCTTTTAATTTTTCTTCAATAATTTTATTATATTCATTAATTAAGTTTTGTACTCTTTCGTTTCCTCTTTTTTCTTCATCTTCTGGCAGTTTAAGATTTTTAATGGCATTATTAGCATCTTGTCTAATATTTCTTAGGGCAATTTTACCTTCTTCTGCCATTTGATGTACTTGTTTAACTAACTCTTTTCTTCTGTCTTCGGTTAAAGCAGGAACTACTAAAAATATTGATTCACCATTATTATTTGGAGTAATTCCTAGGTTTGCTTCAAATATAGCTTTTTCGATACCATTTAAAGCACTTTTATCAAATGGTTTAATAGATAATTGTCTTGCTTCCGGTATTGTTATATTTGCTAATTGTTTTAATGGAGTTGGGACACCATAATATTCAACCATTATTCCATCTAACATATTAGGATTTGCTCTTCCTGCTCTTACATTAGTAAATCTATTTTCAAGTGTTGTAATAGCGTTCATCATCTTTTCTTCAGTATTATTAATTATATTTTCCATTTTTCCTCTTTCCTTCAATAAACTCAACATCTGAGTATATTTTAACATATTTTTTAAAATTATTCCATATATTTTTTAATAATATTTATTTCTTCTTTACTAAAATCTAAATTATTATATTCTTCTTTATATATATCTATGCCTTGCTCCAGATAAACAGTGTCTGTATTGACTATTTTTACATCACTATCTTTATAACCTAAAAGATATACTACTTCCAATATTTCATCTAAAGTTGGTCCTTCTATTTCAAGATATGGGGATATTTTGGGCCACTTATCTATGACTATTTCTGTATTTTTATAATCATAAGCAATACGCATTTTTGATTGACGTCTTTTATAGAAATAGCCTAGGTCTTCTAAGAATTCTTTACCATATTCAAGACTAGGAATGGGATTTCCAATTCACTTACAGCATCTATTTTATATTCTCCATTCCCATTAACTATTCTTTTAATGGTAATTGTAGTATTATCTCCTGTCTTTCTTAATCTTATCCATTTACTAAATTTGGTATTTACTTTTTTCATTAATTTTATTAATTCTTTTGATTTTAATAGATGTAGATTTTTACCTTTATGAATAAATTCTATAATATCTTTATTTCCTAATATTCTCTTTAATATTTCTAAGTCTTCAGATGAAAAACAAGGTTTTATTTCTGTAATTAATTTTGTTATTTCTCTTGAATCATTATCTTTTAATAATATATTAATATATTTAGTATACAATACTTCCACTTTAGGTAAGTCATAAGTATAAATATCTTGAATGCACTTACCTTTTGTTTTGATACCAAGTTCTTCTAATTTATTTAATATCTTAAATACATCTATATTTAAAATTTTTATTTCTTTTTCTATGTTGTCCATATAATCCTCACATGAAATTATTATAACATAATTATTAGAAAAGATATACCCATTAGGACATATCTTTTAGTGCATTTACTCAATTTCTGTATGGAGACTATTTAGTCTATTTACTGATACTTTAACACTTTGATATTCGGCATTTATTGTGCCTAATACTTCAAAGTTAGTAATTATTTTAGCATAATAGGAATATATCAATAATATTGTTCCTATTTCCATATTGCCTATAGATACTAGATATATACTATAGACTATTATACAATATCTACATAATTCTATAAAAGATAATACTATATATATTATACCCATAGCTAATACATTAAATTTAGCATTTGATTTTAAAAATTTTATAGTACTTTTTATAAAACTATCATCTTCTAATTTATTATTTTTTTTTAATATATCATATATGTTATGAATATTCATAGTTTTTATATCTAGGTTATCTTTTCTTGTTTTATTTACTACTTCTATTTTATTACCGAAGTAGAATATTAATATGATCATTATTATAGATGTAATTAAGGTAACAAAGAAAATATATTTGTCTATAGATAAAAAATAAAAGTATATGACTAGAAATTCTATTATTTGAATTATTCTTGTTACTAAATTACCTAAAAATGTTCCTATTATATCTATATCATTATTTATTACATTGGTATATTGTCCAATTGTTACATCACTAGGACTGTATTTAATTATATTATTTGTGTATTCTAAATAAAGTTTGTTATAAAATGTATACCATGTTTTTTGATTAGCATAAGCCCAAAAATAATATAGTAAAGTTAATGTTAGTGTTATTATTGTTAAATCAATTGCTTTATCATATATTTCATTAGTTACATGGTTAATAGTATTACTCCAATAAACAGGAATTATAAGTAATAATCCCTGTATTATAATGGAAGTAATTATTTTAAATATTAATTCTTTCTTACACTTTTTTAGTACATCAAATAAGAACATATTATCACCCGTTAAATATCGATGTAATCTCCGTTTTCTACTCCATAAAGTGTAGCGTCATCTTTAGTTATGTGTAGTTCAAGGACATAACTATCTTTTTCTTTAATATGAATGTCATTCATTATTTTTCCATTTATAGAGCCACTTATTACATCACCATTAGTATAACCAAAATTATCTAATTTATTACAGTGAATATGTCTATTGGGAATAATACAACAACTTTTTTTGAAAATACTGCCAGATGGTCCTATGATCAGAACATCTTCAGAATTATCTAAATCTCCTGAATCTCTTACTGGTGGATTTATTCCTAATAACTTAGCATCACTTTCAGATATTTCTACTTGAGTATAATCTCTTATTGGTCCTACTACTCTAACATGATCAAATGTATAGTTATCTGTTTTAACAATGACAGTATCTTCTGTAGCAAATTCTCCTTTTTGTGATAAATCATTTCTTTTTTTGAATTGATAATTTTCTTTGAATAATATATTCGCATCTGTTTGACTTAAATGAATATGTCTATTAGATATACCTATTTTTACTTTCATATATAATCCTCCATACATTAATTTTAACATATAAAAGTTTTGTTTTCAATTAATTTGTTTTACGTGTTATTTTTTATTTAATATTCTAAGTATAGAGGTAATATTAATTATGGCTAATAATGCTACGAATAAATCTGTATAATTCCATAATATTTTAGGACTAATATATGCTGATAGAATTAATACTAATAGGGACAATATCTTAAATATGTTTTTTATTTTTTTATTTGTTGTTAAATTCATTAAGTTGTTTTCGCCAAAGAAGTATCCTGATGTGATGGTGGAAAATGCAAACATAATTGTTATGAGAGATAAGATAATTGTTCCTAGTGAACCAAAATGATAATTAAAAGCGTGTAATACTAATTCTATACCATTTATGTTATTAAAATTAATTTCTGTATAATTACTCATAGCTATTATTATAAATGTTACATTACATACTAGAAATGTTGTAATATGAATTCCCATTACTTCTAACATTGCTTGATTTTCTTCATTATTTTCTACTACTGATGAAGATATAGCACTTGTTCCTATTCCTGATTCTGTTATAAATATAGCTCTTTGCATTCCTATTAAGAATACTGATATTATAGATTTTATATCAAAAGCACTTTTTATTATATTATTAAACATTAGAGGTATATTATTACTGTTTTTTATTAAAATATATATTCCTAATAATAAATAAACTATTAACATAAATGGTACTAAAATACTATTTACAAAGCTTATTCTAGATACTCCTTTAGATATAATTATATATACTATTAAAGTTAATAATATAATACATATATGTGTATTTAAATTAAATACTTCTAATGTTTTGATAATAGTATTAGATTGAATAGAAAAGAACAAAAAACTATAACTTATAATAATTAAAATACTATATAATGTAGATAATTTTTTATCTTTTAATACTTTTTTTATATATGTAGATGGTCCACCTTTGTATTTTACTCCTAAGATACATTCTAAATAAGTATTTACAGCTACTAGAATTGATATAATCCATATCCAAAATATTGTTCCTAGTCCACCAAAATATATAGCAAGTGCTACCCCTGATAAAGAACCTACACCTATTTTGGCAGCAAGTGATAAAGATAAGGAAGATAATGGGGAAATAGAATTATTACTTTTTGATTTTATACCTTTGATTATTTTTTTTATATTTAACTGAATGAATTTATATTTTATAGTATATTTTATGGCAGTATATATTAATATTATTGAGGTTACTGACCAAATGATTGCTAATAATTTATTAAAACAGTCTACATTTATTATATTTATAAATATAGCTAACATTATTAAAGAAATAATGGTTATGAATAGTTTGTTTTTCATACTAAAATATATAGTCATTTATTAATTTTATGCCTATAATTAGGTAATAGTTGTTATTTTTTTTTAATTCATTCATATTATATATTGAAATAAATAAAGGGGTGGATTATATGTGTAACAATAATGAGCACAACTCTTGTGAAAATTGTATTGCTGAAATTTTAAAAGTAATTTTATTATTACAGCAAAGCGTATGTCAAAATGATAGTTGTCTTCAAACTTGTGATAAAGGTTTCTTAGGTCAAAATAGTCAATCATTTTTCAATACAAGACCTATAGTACTATATACTTGTTCTTCTGGGTCAACACCATTATCTTTACCAATTAGTAGAGATCCTAGTGTAACAACTACATCTAGTGTATTTAGGATTGAAAAGTTAGATGACTGTTGTGCTACTTGTAGAGTACTTGCTCCAAATACGGACGAAGATAGCACTTATCCTTATGTAAGTACTAATTCATTTTTTACAATTAATATAAATTGTATTTGTATAATTAGATGCTTAGAAGATACGTATGTAGAAACACTATAAATTAGTTACTCAATAACAAAATAACATCCATTTGTGAGGATGTTATTTTTTGACTTTTTCATTAGTTTTATTCTTTTTCTTCTTTTTTTTAGAATCATATTCTTCTTCTATTAACATGTAATTATTCTTTATTTCTTCAATAGAATGAGATAATTTTGTTCTTTTCATACTACTTAACATAAGTTTCATTTGATAAATATAATATTTATCTGTAATTTCTCCTAGTTTAAAGTTGTCTTCATAATATATATTATCTTTATACATTGGAAAATAATATTCTAGAAAGTCTAATAAATTATTAATAAATTTATTTCTATATGTATTACTTTTAACACTATTAGTTAAATTAAATATTCTTTGAGCTATATTTTTTATAAATATCATTTCTATACTTTCATAGTATAAATATAAAATATCATTTTCTTTAAAAGTATTATATATTGTCTCTAGGGGTAAATAGGTATTTTTTATATTTTCGTATTTATATCCATATAGGCAATTTTTTACTTGACTACTTTTAGATATTTTATAATAATATATTGCCTCTTTACAATAAGATATATATCTAGCATTAGTATACATAGAATATATTATTGATATATCTTCGTTAGCTTTGAAATCTACTTCTTTTAAGTCAACATATTCTCTTTTAAATAATTTGGATATTAAACATGGGTTTAAGGCTGATAAATATTTCTTTTGTGTTAGGACATCCATTTTTTTAGGAAGTGTTCTTGCTTTAAAACCAAAATTATCTATTATTTTATCATTAATACTAATATGCATTCTTCCTAAGCAGATATTAGTGTTAGTACTTTCTAATGTATTAACCATTCTTTCTATAAAATGTTTTTCTAATTTATCATCAGAATCTACAAAAGAAATGTATTCACCAGTTGATTCTTTTAGTCCGTATCTTCTAGCTGAAGCTGGTCCACCGTTTTCTTTAGTTAATACAGTAATATTAGGTAAGGATTTTAAAATATTTAGAGTATTATCTGTACTGCCATCATCTACGAATATTATTTCTAAGTTTTTATATGTTTGATTAATTAAACTTTTATAACATTTCATTAAATCTTTTTCTCTATTATAAATAGGTACTATTATACTTACTTTTTTCATTATTTAGTAGAACCTCCTAATTAATTATAGCACAAATTAATTATTTTTCTATATAATAATATGAAAGGATGTTATTATGTATAGACAAGCAAGACCAATTTATAGAAATATGCCCCCTAATAATGGAAATAATCGTATCGTTGGTGGGTTTCTAGGTCCATTTATTCTAGGAGGAATTACGGGTGGATTATTGGCACCGGCTTTTTATCCAAGACCAGTACCTATGCCATATTATCCATATCCTCCAGTGTATCAAACGCCACCTTATTATTATTAGACACAAATATGTGTCTTTTTAATTTTTTTCTTTGTTTTATAAAAAAATAGTGATATAATTATGTTAGGTGATAGAGTGAATAGTAATTATATTATAGATTATATAAATGAAAATGAATTTAAGAAAAAAGAAAGATCTGTTAAGAAATACAATATGCTTGCTTATAAAAAATTATTATTTGAATATTATCCTTCGTTAAGAGAAGGAAATTTCTTAGGTGTTTTAGTATCTTCAAATAGTAAAGATAGAATTGATAAATATGAATTAAAATTACCTACTGATAAAACATTTACACAAGTACATGGTAATATTACCCTACACTATTCTGTATATTTGAATCAAAAAATAGTTATGTTAGAGACTCTTACTCCTGAGGAATTATTATCAGAAGGACATCAAGAAGAATTAACAGCTTATAAAGGGGTAATGGTATCTAAATCGCATAAAGATAGAGATATGTTTAAAATAAATTTACTTAATAGTATTAATAAAGGTGGATTTTTAAACATTAAAAATATACCTATCTATTTGCAGATAATTATATATGTTGTGGCAATTGCTATAGTATTGGGTATTGTATTAGCTATAGTTAAGTAGATTGTTCCCTTTGAGGGAACTTTTTTTTAAACAGATGTTTGACAATTTTAGCTTAATATGATACTATAAAGTTAGAAAAGGAGAATGTTATGGAAAAAGAAGAAAAGAAAATAACTAAAAAACAAAAGCAAGTATTAGACTATATTAAACAATATCAAGCTAAAAATAAATTTCCCCCTTCTGTAAGAGAAATATGTAGGGCTCTTAATTTATCTAGTCCTGCTACAGTTCATACTCATATTAATAATTTAACGAGTAAGGGATACCTTAAGAGATGTGATAATGGAAGTAGAAATCTTGAAATATTGGTACCTAATGAATATGAAAACATAGATGAAAAAGTAATTAATGTGCCACTTCTTGGTAAAATTACAGCTGGTAATCCTATTGAAGCTATTGAAGTACCTAATGAAGTGTTCCCCCTTCCTACTTATTTAGTTCCTAATAAAAAAGAAGTATTTACTTTAAAAGTGGATGGTGATAGTATGATTAATGCTGGTATACATTCTAATGATGTTGTTATTATTGAAAGATGTAGTAATGCTAAAAATGGTGATATAGTGGCTGCTATGAATGATGAGAATGAAGTTACATTAAAAACATTTTATAAAGAAGATGGATACTTTAGACTTCAACCAGAAAATGACTTTATGGCTCCAATAATTTTACCTAATGTTACTATTTTAGGAAAAGCTATTGGTTTATATAGAAAATTTTAATAATAAAACAGTATGAGATTAAACTTCATACTGTTATTTTTTTTCTTCTAATTTAACAGAAACCAATTTACTAACACCAGACTCTTGCATTGTTATACCATATAAGGTATCTACATATTCCATAGTTTTTTTCTTATGGGTAATTATAATAAACTGTGTATTGTCTTTATACCTTGATAAATATTCTGAAAAAGTCAAAACATTATTATCGTCTAGTGCTGCTTCTACTTCATCAAATAAGCAAAATGGTACTGGTCTTACATTTAGTATAGCAAATAATAATGCTATGGCTGTAAATGTTTTTTCTCCACCAGATAAGGCTTGAATACTTCTTAAATTTTTTCCGGGAGGTGTTGCTTCTAATTCTATACCGGTTTCAAGTATATCTTCAGGATTGGTTAAATATAAGTTAGCAGTTCCTCCTTTAAATAATTCTTTAAATACTTTTTTAAATTCTTCTTTTATTTCTGTGAATGTAGTTAAGAATTTATCTTTCATTATATTATCCATATCTTTTATTATTTCTAATAGTGTATCTTCTGCTTTAGTTAAATCTTCTTTTTGATTGGTTAAAAATTCATATCTAGTATTAATTCTATTATATTCATCAATAGAACCTAAATTAACTATGCCAATATCTTTAATAATATTTTTATATTCGATAACTTGTTTTCTAGCAATATCTTCTTCTATAGATAAAATATACTTTTCTTTTGCATTTGAATATGTCATATTATAGTCATTAGTTAAGTTATTTAATAAATCATCTATTCTTATTTCTAATTTACTAGATTTAAGTTCTAATTCATGTAAATGTTTTTCTTTCATATTTATATTAGATAATGAATTTTTACTTATTGTTTCTAATTCTAGAATATCTTCTTCTAACTTGCATTTATCTATATTACATAACTCTATTTCTTTAAGTGTATCTGTTATTTTATTTTTAATTTGATAATATTTATTCATTAAATTATCTCTTTCAATATCACTTGTACCTTTATTAATGACATTTATATCATTTAATTCTTTAGTTAAAAGCATTATTTCATCGTAAGAGGTATTTTTTTCTTCTAGTTTTGTCTTTATTATTTCTTTAATACTATCAATATTTATTTTTAATTGTGTTAATTTAGATACAATGTCATTTAATTCTTTATTACTTTTTTGTAATATAGTTTCTTTTTCTTTGATATTATCTAAAGTTATATTAAGTTTATTTTTATATTCTTCTAGATTGTGTCTAGCTTCAATAGTGTCATTAGTTTTGATTTTATCTCCACCAGTAATAGAACCACCAACATTAACTACTTGTCCATCTAATGTTACTATTTTATACTTATTATTTAGAACTTTGCTTATTTCATTAGCACTATCAATATCCTTTACTACCAAGACATTTCCAATTAAATTGGATATAACATTAGTGTAGATAGGATCATACTCTACAAGATTATTAAGTATACCTATAAATGAAGGATTATCTTTTATCTTTATTAAATCTTCTTCATAAACATTTCTAGGTTTCATAGTGTCTAATGGATAAAATGTGGCTCTACCTAATTTATTTTCTTTTAAGTATGTAACTAATCTACTAGCTACAGCTTTACTATTTACGACTAAATAATTAGAAGATGAAGTAAGTGAAGTCATTAGTGCTAAAGAATACTCATTAGAAACAGTAATTAAGTTGGCAATAGTATTATGTATTCCTTTAAATATTGGATTATTTAAAATACTTTTTATTGCTAATGGCATTCGTGAATTATTATTTATTTCTTCTTCTAAATAATCTATTTTATATTTTATATTAGATACTTCTCTATTATATTTATCTATTTGTTCAATAATACTATTATTTTCTTTTTTTATATTATTATATGTATTGTTACTATTTTCATATTCTTTATTAGATATTTCTAATTTATGATTATATACTTCTAATTCTTTTATAATATTATTTAATTTATTATTTTTTTCATTAATATTATCTTTTATATCATCTATTTTACTTAAAGATTCTCCTTTATATTTTTTTCTTTCTTCAAGTAATTTTATATCTGAAGATGTATTTTCTAATTCTTTAGTTAAAGATAATTCATCTTCTCTAAGACTTTGTAATTTATCACTTACTTCTTTTAATTTATTTTTATACTTAAGTAAGTCAATATCATATGTAGTACTACTGGTATTTAATTTGGTTATTTCATCTTGTAATGATGATATTTTCTCTTTTAACTCATTATATAAAAAATTATTTTTTTCTATATCAGATACCATTAAAGATATTTCTATATCAGCTAATTTTTCTTTAACATTTAAATATTTTTTAGCATTAATACTTTGTTCTTTTAATGGTTCTAAATTAGTTTCTAATTCTTTTATTATGTCATTAACTCTATTTAAGTTATTATTTGTTCTTTCTAATTTACGGATAGCTTCTTCTTTTCTTTTTTTATATTTTAAAACGCCAGCTGCTTCTTCAAAGATAACTCTTCGATCGGTTGGTTTTGTAGATAATATTTCGTCTATCTTACCTTGACTTATAATATTAAAGGATTCTCTACTGGCACCAGAATCTATTAATAAGTCTGTTACATCTTTTAAACGACATTTTTCGCCATTTAAGTAGTATTCATTTTCTCCACTGCGATACATTACTCTTTTTATTGATACTTCATCATAATCAATAGGTAATGCGTGATCTATATTATCAAATATTAAATTAACCGAGGCGCTATTTAAGGGCTTTCTACTTTTACTTCCTGAGAATATTACATCTTGTGATGCTTGTGCTCTTAATGATTTATTTGAAGCACTTCCTAATACCCATCTTACGGCATCTACAATATTTGATTTACCACTTCCATTAGGTCCTACAATACCATTTATATTATTACTGAATTCTATAACTGTTTTATCTGCAAACGATTTAAATCCGTATGCTTGTAATTCTTTTAAATACATATATAATCACCCTAACTATACTATAAATTATAATATAGAATTATTTTAAGTTCAAGGAATTTTGTAATGAATACTAATAAAAAATGGTACATACTTATCTTTATAAAAAATTAGAGTAATAATTTATATAAAAAAAGTAGACTTATAATAATACAATTCTACTTTTTAAATTCTAGACAAGGATTATATATTAAATTATCCATAGTATCTTTTCATATAATATTTAACTATTTATTTGTATGTTAATATTACTATAGTAAGAAAGGTATCACTTCTTAATGAAATGATACCATGGTTTTAAGTTTAAATCAAATAAATATCAATAAATTAATGTAGGTCATCACGTGTTATTCTTGAAATGGTCACATCGTTTTCGTATTCTATAGCACTTAATTTTTTGTCATTATCAAAAAAATATTTAGAAAGTGATATATATATAGGATTTTTTTCATTTAATTTATTAATAGTTTCCTGATTTAAAGACTTTAACAAATTACTAATAATAATTTCTTCATTTCCAATATCAAAATTTTCAAAACCATTGCCATTATTATTAATTTTAACATTATAACCGAATTTTATAATGTTAATCTTTCCAAACAAGTTAATTTTTCTTTTTATAATATATTTCATAATAAATCTTTTATAAATTTCCTTTACAAAAATAAATTTTCATATCATTATCTGTATATTTGATTAAAAGACATCAATATCTAATATCTTGCCAAAGAATTTTTAAAATTTAATATTAACCTTCTTATTTGATAGTTTCTGTTTCAATAGTGCTTTTCAAGCAAGTTTAAATCATGCTTAAGTATATAAATGTGAAACAATTTATGAATTTTCCTTTGATTCTATAACTTTTTCAAGAAAAATTTTCTGATTGAAAGCGCCACGTTTTTCACTTTTTTTATCAGCCTTTTCTATAATATCATTTAAATTTTTATTTTCTAAGCAAGCTAATGCCCTAATAACTTCTAACATATCTGCTAATTCTTCTATACGCTCATCACCGTTTGCTTCTATTACCTCTTTATATTCTTCGTATAATTTTTTTTCAAGTTCCTTTTTATAATTAATTTCATCTAGCACCTTAACAACAGGAGTTTCTCCTTTTTCTTCTATTATATTAGGTATTTTATCTCTTACTAACTTATTATATATTCTTTCCATTTTAATTTCCTCCATTACTTTTTTCTAATAATTTTTTTTATTAGGTATTACCCCTCTAACTCCACCGTGTGGATTTTCAACATCACCCTTATACCTTGGAATTAAATGCATATGTACATGCATAACACTTTGCCCAGCATCTTTGCCACAGTTTAATCCTACATTATAACCATCAGGGTTATATTTTTTATCTATATATTTTTTACATTTATTTAGTAAATCAATCATCGCCATTTGTTCTTCGCTAGTAATATCAAAAAAAGTTTCTGCATGTCTTTTGGTAATTATCAACACATGACCATTACTAACTGGAAATTCATCAAAATATGCATTTGCTAGTTCATTTTCAAATAACGAATCTTTATTAGGAATAAACTGATTACAAAAAACGCATTCATTCATAATGACTACCTCCTACAATAATTATTATATCATATTCATCATAGTTTTAGTCATTAAAGTTAAATTTGACATCGTATTTTAATAAATCAAAAATTATTGACTGTAAATCTTCTTCACTACTATTAACTTCCGGAACAAAAAATCTAATGTCATTGTCATCAAATGTATTAACTACTGAACTAATGAATTCATCCTTTAATAAATTATTATTACTAAAGAATGTATTTAAATCTCCTGTATGTGAAGTCCATCTTCCTGTCTGGCTTTTTCTCTTTCCCCATAAATGAAAGCCACCTATATGTGAAATATATGGCTTAATATTATTATTAAATTCAATTATTTTTTTTAATTTTATATCATCCATTTTTATTGATTCCGCACTAAAAACCTGTGGGTAATCAAGAACTAACTTTAATCTTAATTTTCTAACTTCTAATTCTTGTAAAAATTGAATTATAGATTTACCATTTGAAATAATAAATTTTCCGCCTTTATAGAACGTTCCACATCTATTTTCAATGAAAATATTCGTATTTGGAAGTTCAGCAGATATTATTTTTTCAAATTCTTCATATATATCAAAAAACAATGAGAAATTTTTACAGTAATCATTAAATGGCGGATGAATTTCTATTATTTTTGGAGGAATATTATTCCCAACCAATTCAATTATAAAATTTGCAAATTCTCTTGCCCATTCTTTACTTTTCCACAATTGTGGTATATTTTCTCTTTCTGATTTTTTTAATTCAGGATATTTATTAATTAATCTATTGTCTAATTTTCTTTTCATGTGTGAATATTCAGTATGTAATGAATATTCTCGTTTAGGATTAATTATGTCCTTATCAAAATTTCCTGCAATTTCATCTATATTACTTATAACATTTTTTGGATATTTTTTTGAATGATATGTTATTGGTATTAAATTCACTTTGCTCTCCTTAATATTTTAGATTTTCCAAGTGGTGTTTGAATATCCCAAAATACTAATTTACCATCTGCGTTCATTGAAATAGATACTATGTAATCATTAGATTTATCCCATGCAGTGTCAATATAATTAATATGATTTAACAATCTTTCTATCAAACTATAATCTAATGGAACGAATTTTTTATCAAAAATATTTTCACTAGGATCTAATCCAAACTTTTTTAATTTAGTAATTCTAATTAACTTATCTTGTTCAAATTGTTGCTGATTTACAAAATTTAGTTTAATATATTTCCACCATTCGTTTTGCCAACCATATTCAACTGGGTAATTAAACATAATAATCTCTTGAGGTGATATATCACCTCTATTTAAATCTGACACATCAAAACCTCTTCCAACACTCTCTATAATAAGTGAATTTTGGCTTCTATTAACATACATATTTATTCCAAACAAATTTTTTGTTCTATCTATTGGTTGAAGTAGCCACATTTGAGTACCATAAATTTGCTTATTTTTTAATTCTTCAAAATCAATTTTTGACTTATTTCCACCCCTAATTGGATTAATACTAGGTCTAACATATTGATATCTTATAGTACAATACTCAGATTTTAAAATTTCTCTTATCTTTTTTAATTTTTCCTTTGTTATTGATTCACCCTCATCAAATAAAATGCTATCGAAAACAGGACATCCTACACTAGCCAAAAATTGATAAGTTGTAATTTTTTCATTATTTGGATTATTATAATCTTTATTTGGTAATATAATCATTATCATTCACTTTCCTTTATTTTTTATAAACTAATGAATTTTTTCTATAAAATTCAAGATTCCTTTCTATTTCATCAATAAGCGGATACTCTCTCCAATTCCAATTGCTTTTTCCTAATGATTCTGCTAATACTTTTCTTAAAAATTGAGATGGTATTCCTTGATGTGTTATTATATAATTTTTTTCGTCTACATCACAATAATATAAATAACTATCATATTTATTACAGATTTGTCTTAAATCAGCAATATCATTTATGCATTCAATACCAAAATTATATTTACTAATAAAATCAAGCAGTGATATATTATTTGGAAAAATGTGTAAATGTGCATGCACAATACTTTTTCCGCTTGAATTATTTGGATATAAAGCACCATGTTCAAACATCGAACTTTGCATATTATAATATTTCTTATTAATTTCTTTTTGCCATAAAATTAATTTTTTTAATTCTTTTAATTGATCGACTGATAATTCACCAAAACAATTAATATGTTTCTTTGGCACAATTAATTGATAATTTTCAACAAAACCACCTGTTGTAGGAAATACTATGAAATTATCGGTATCAGCTATAATTCTACTTTTTTTTATAATGTCATTATATTTTTTTTCTTGTTCTTTGCAAAAAGGGCATTCATTTTTTTCCATATTATCTACCTCCTAAGAAAGTTCCCTTCACTATAATAATTTAATGTTTTTGTATTTTCAAAATCAAATAAATAACCTTCCATTTTCTTAGTATCAATAAGTTCTATTATTCCATCGTTTTCAAGTACTAAAATTTTACCTACAGCGAACAGATATTTTCCCGATATTTTATTAATATCTTTTTTTATTGTATATGGTTTTTCATATGTAATAATTTCATCAAACAAATTAAGTTGCTCTGCCTTCATTAACATATTGTTATTAATTTTTTTTTGTATTTCATTAAATGCATTAAATTCAGGTTCAATTAAATATTGATTATTATCACTGGAGATGTTTTTTAAAATTTCTTTATATTTATTCAAAAGTTGTTTTTTAATAGTGAGTGGATCATCTTTAAAAATAATATTTTTCATTTTATAACTTGTAGTAACAGCTCCAGGTACACCACCATCTATTATATTTTTTTCTATTTGACGAGCAATTTTACCACTTGGTGTTTTTGCTATAAAAATTGAATACAGCGCACCTTGCTCTAACAATCTATTATACTTTTTTATTTCAGATGCTGTTCCAACTTTTATTTTGCCATTTGGGAAACACGCCAAATATACATAATGAGTTGTATTACAATATTTAAGTACATCTTTATTTTTTACATAACATTCTTCACCATGACATCTAATACATTTATAAAAATCAAATAAATATTTACATTTATTACATTGAATTTCGTTTTCCTCAATAAGATTATCACAACCAATATATTCACGCGTATATGGATTTAAAGCCCCGCTACATATCTTTTGATTAATTTTTTCAACATCAAATTTGCACGGAATATCAAAAAATTCATCATTTTTTGTTTTTAAATCTTTTAAATGAATATATGGTATAAATTGATTCCAACATAACTCAATAAAAAATTTTTTCATATTTTCATCCCTTACTTATATATAATAAATAATATCTAAAAAAGGGGGCATAAAAGCAATGCCACCCCCTCCGTTGTAAAAAGTAAAATAATCAACTAGTTGCTATTTATTTTACCATTATTTTCCTTTTTGTTAATAATATCTTTTTAAAATGATAGTGTTTTATGAATTTTGTAATGAATAGTAATAAAAAAATGGTACATACTTATCTTTATAAAAAATTAGAGTAATAATTTATATAAAAAAAGTAGACTTATAATAATACAATTCTACTTTTTAAATTCTAGACAAGGATTATATATTTAAATTATCCATAATACCTTTTCATATAATATTTAACTGTTTATTGGCGTAGTGTTATAATTCTTTGTTGTGAATTTTAATTTTTAGTTGAAATTTATTTGATTATATAATATAATTATATTTGAATAGAAAGTATGGAAAGAGTGATACTATGCATAGTACAATTGATTTTTTAAATACACCAGTTGTAGATGTTGTTAATTCGATATTTTTGGATGCTGTTAAATTTGGGGCAAGTGATATTCACTTTGACCATACAGATAGTACATTAAAAATTAGAATTAGGGTTGATGGTATTTTAAATGATTATGCTGACATTCCTAATGAAGTTAAAAATAATGTTATTACAAGAATTAAGATATTGTCTGGAATGAATATTACTGAAACAAGATTACCTCAGGATGGTGGTATTAAAACAAATCTTGGGGGAATGGATCTTGATATGCGTGTATCTTCTTTGCCTACTAAGAAGGGTGAAAAGATAGTTATAAGAATTCTTGACTATTCTAGGAGCTTAAAAGGAATTGAGTATTTATTTTTCTCTGAGGATAATTATAAAAAAATTATGAAAATGATTGGGGCTCCAAATGGAATTATATTAGTAACTGGTGCTACTGGTAGTGGTAAGAGTACAACGGTATATTCTTTCTTACAAAAATTAAATGTTAAAGGGGCTAATCTTATTACGGTAGAAGATCCGGTTGAAATGGAAATTGAAGGAATCAATCAAGTTCAAATAAATAGTGATATTGGATTAGATTTTGCTACAGTATTACGTAGTATTTTAAGACAAGACCCTAATATTATAATGATTGGAGAAATTAGAGATACAGAAACAGCTCAAATTGCTGTTAGAGCTTCTATAACTGGTCATTTAGTATTGTCTACATTACATACTAATAGTTCCTTAACTACTATAGAAAGATTACTTGATATGGAGGTTGAAAGATATTTGCTAGCTTCGGCTTTATCTGGAATTGTCAGCCAAAAGTTAGCTAGAAAATTATGTGATAAATGTAAGAAAATAAGACCTACTACTCCATTTGAAAAACAATATTTTAAAGAACTTGTAGGAGCTGATGTTAATCAGGTATATACGGCGGTTGGGTGTCCTGAATGTTCTGGTGGATATAAAGGAAGGATTGCTATTCAAGAAGTACTTTTAATATCACCAGAAATTAGAGATGCTATTAATGCATCGCTAAAAAAAGCACAATTACGTGACCTTGTATATAATGGTGAAGTAATTACATTAATACAAGATGGTTTATATAAGGTTATGGCGGGATTTACATCATTAGAAGAAATAATGAAATTAGTAGAAGCAGATGATGAATTAAATGCTAAAACTTGTTTAAGAAATAAGCTAAGATTAATTAATCAAACTGTTCCCACTGGTGAAAATATGCAAATGAATAATCAAAATCAATAAAAAAGAAAAAGAATTGCTAACAATTCTTTTATTTTGCTTGTTTTTCTAATGCCATTTTAGCTGCTTCTTGTTCAGCGTGTTTTTTACTACTACCAACACCTTTTCCCATCACGATATCCCCTACTTTTACTTGACAGGTAAACGTTTTATTATGTGATGGTCCTGTTTCATCTATTATTTCGTACGTAACACTTTTTTTGTCTGTTTGAACTAATTCTTGTAATTTAGATTTATAATCTTGTAAGAAATCAACGTTTTTTTCAATATATGGTTCCATTACTTCAAGAATAAATTTTTTGGTAAATTCAAGCCCTTGATCTAAATACATAGCTGCTACGAAAGCTTCAAAAACATCGGCTAGAATAGTATTGTTAGGTTGTGTTTCACATCCACCTAATTTAATATCATCCTCTAGTTTTAAATCTTTAGCATAAGTACTTAAGGCAAGTTCACATACATAACTTGCTCTTAATTTAGTCATAACGCCTTCTTCAAGATGTCTTTCTTTATATAGGTAGTCACTTACAACAAATTCAAGTATAGCATCTCCTAAAAACTCTAGTCTTTCATAACTTACATATGAGGGGTTTTCATTACTATAAGATGTGTGTGTAAATGCTTGATAATACAAATTTATATTCGTTGGATTAAAATTTAATCTTTTAAAAATTTTCATAAGTTATACACTTCCTTCATATTAATTATAGCAAAATAATAATTTATTGTCTATTAAAATGATTTACAAAGAGATTAATATTTGATAAAATTATTATAATGAAAAGAGGTAGAAATGAAAAAGATATTTAGTAAAATTATATTATTAGTGATATGTTTATTTATTATGACTGGTTGTAGTTTATTTAAGAGTGATGCTATGGATGATATTGAAATATATACCACTATATATCCAGTTAATTACTTAATTAAATATTTATATGGAAATAATTCGACAATTTATAGTATATATCCTAGTGAGGTTGATTTTAAAGAATATGAATTATCTGATAAGAAACTTAATGAATATGCCAAGAGTTCTTTATATGTTTTTAATAGTTTAGATGTAGATAGAGATTATTCTGTTGAAATGGTTAATATTAATACTGATTTAAAACTTATAGATGTATCTATGGGAATGAATTATGAATATGGTATTGAAGAATTATGGTTAAATCCATATAACTACTTGATGATGGCACAAAATACGAAAAATGGATTATTGCAATATGTTACTAATCCTTATTTAATTTCTAATAAGGAACATACAGGAATAAATGATAAATATGATGAATTACAATATTCATTGTCTAAGTTAGATGCTGACTATAAGGATGTATTTAGTAATGCTTCTTATAAAACAATTGTAACGTCAAATGAAGCATTAAAATCTTTAGAAAAGTATGGTATTACTGTTATTTCTTTATATGAAAATATTGTGGAAGAAACTATTAGTAATAATAATACTTTATCTGATATTGCACTTAAGTATAATATTAATTTAAGTGATATTCTTACATATAACAATATTACTAATGATAATGTAAAAGTTGGAACTAATCTTAAAATACCTGTTAAGACTATTGATTCTTCTTTAGTTAATAAAGTTAAAAAGATGATTAGTGATGGAAATGTTAAATATATATACTCTACTAGTGTGGAAAATAATAATGTTGTTAATGATTTAATTAAAAACTATAATATTGAGAATATTATTATTAATTCTATGTATAGTATAGATGGTGGTATTACTAATACTAATGAAAATTATTTTACTATTATGAATAATAATTTAGAATTATTTAAAAAAGAATTATATAAATAGAGGTGGTATTATGAGGAAAGTAATTCTATCTATTGGGATTATTTCTATTATAATTGTTACAGTGTTAAATTTTTATAAAGATGAAGTTATTAATTTTTTGGATAATATATTTTGGAATAAAGAGTATGTTATTGCAGAGGCTAATAATTATTATTTAGATAGTGATTTTAAATATATTAAAAATTATACTGATGATGTTAAAAATAGACAAGAATTAATTGATTATATTTATTATGTTATTAATACTGGTAGTGATTATGCTGATGGGGAATGTCAAAAGGAATATGTAAATTGTGTTCGTGATTTAGAGAATATTGCTAAAGATAATGAAGCATTATCTATTATGAATAATTTTGTACATCCATATAATAGTTTTAAATCTATTTCTTTTACTTATGATGATAAAGGTAGGTTTTCGTTAGCTATTGAACATATATATAAAGATGAGGATATTGCTTTGCTTAATTCTATTGTAAATAATGTGAGTAAAAAAATATTTACTGAAAATATGACTACTATTGAAAAAATTAAAGCTATTCATGATTATATAATTAATAATACCCAGTATGATGAATATAAAATAGATAATATTCATGATACTACATATAGATCTAATACTGCATATGGGGTACTTAAAGAAGGTTATGGTATTTGTTCTGGTTATTCTGATACTATGGCTATATTTTTAAATAGTCTTAATATTAAAAATTATAAAATTAGTAATGATAGTCATATATGGAATTTAGTATATGTTAATGGAAAATGGTTACATATAGATGTTACTTGGGATGATCCGATAAGTGATACTAATCAAAATAGAGATACATACTTTTTGATAGATACTAAGACTTTGGGTAATTTAGATGATAAAACACATAATTTTGATAAAAATATATATAAAGAGGCTACATAAGCCTCTTTCTGCATAGAAAAAAGTCATTTCTGACTTTAATTTTTTATACTAATATATAAACTTTATTACATTTAATATAGTAATTGTTATATTAATTCTTCAAGATAAGAGATAACTTCTTCTTCTGTATTTTTAAAGTTATTAAAATCTACATTAAACCATTTAATATTCATTTTATTATTCATAAAAGTATATTGTCTTTTGGCATAGTGTCTGGAATTTTTTTTAATTAACTCTATCATAGTATTATAGTCTATTTCTTTATTTAGATAACTTATTACTTCTTTATATCCTATTCCATTTAATATAGGCTTATAAAGCATATTATTATCATAAAAATATTTTACTTCGTTAATTAGTCCGTTATTAATCATAGTATCCACTCTAGAATTAATTATATCGTATAATTTTTCTCTATTAGTAGTTAATCCTATAAATATTGCATTATATAATAATTTATTACCATTATCATTTTTATTTATAGATTCATTGTTTTCTAGATAGTAATTTAATGCTCTAATTAGTCTTCTTCTATTTTTATTATCTATAACAATATCTTTGTCTAATAATAATAGTTTCTGATATATTTCTTCATTGGATAAATCATCATAATTATTATTTATAGTATTATCTTTTAGATTATAATCATATAAAGCTGCTTTGATATATAAATTAGAACCTCCAACCATAATATAAATTTTATTATCATCTTTATCAAGTATTTTTCTTACATCTTTCTGATAATCATATATTGTATAGTCTTCGCTAACATCTTTTATATCAAGTAGATGATGTGATATGTTACATTTTTCTTCATTAGTAATTTTTGCAGTGCCAATATCTAGGCCTTTATATACTTGCATAGCATCAGCATTTATTATTTCAGCATTATATTTTTTAGCTAAAGTAATACTTAGTCTTGTTTTACCTACACCAGTAGGTCCTGTAATTACAATTATTCTATTCATTACATACTCCTTTTAAACATTTTTTCCAGTTCATACTTAGTAAAATGAATGATTGTTGGTCTACCATGAGGACAATTAAATGGATTATCACACTTTCTTAAATCATTAATCAATGACTCCATAGATGGAGTGTCTATGTAAGTGTTACCTTTTATGCTCATTTTGCAACTTATCATTTTAGCTAAATTATCATTAAACTTTTCTAATGAGAAGTTCTTTTCTTTTTGAATAACTAATTCAATAATCTTTCTTATAAGTTCTTCTTCTTTTCCTTGAATAAACCACGTTGGGTGTGATATTACTCTATATGATTGTGTACCAAATTCATCAAGAGATATATTTAATTTATCAAATATATCTATATTTTCTTTTATTATGGCAAATTCATCTAGGGGAAGTTCTATTATAATGGGTATTAATGGACTTATAGTATTATTATTAGGATGTCCTAAAATATATCTATACTTCTCATAATTAATTCTTTCCTTAGCAGCATGTTGGTCTATTAAATAAAATCCATCTTCATTTTCACATACAATATATGTTCCATGTAAAAGTCCTACTGGATATAATTCTGGCAATTTTTCTTTTGGTAATTGTGTAACCATAGTGTCTTCTTCAAAATTTGTTTCATCTTTTTTATTAGAATTTATTTCATATTTATTATCTTGATTTATTATATCTTGATAATTATATGTAGGAGTATCTTCTTTAATAGTTCTTTCTATATTTAATGTTAAATTTTCATATTTATTTTTTTCTATATTAGGGTTTATTTCTTTTGTAGGTTCTACTTGTGGTATTAATAACTTTTGTTTAATTCCTTTAATTATAGTTGCTTTTATTAATTCTGTTAAGTCTTCAAAGTTACTAAATTTTATATCTAATTTTGATGGATGAATATTTACATCTATTAATGATGGATCAGTTTCGATATATAAGACTACTATAGGGTATCTAGAATCTTCTTTATAATTAGAATATGCTTCGTTTATTATTCTATATAGAGTTACATTTTTTATTACTCTACCATTTACTAGTGTAGTAATATAATTTTTACTTGCTCTATTTAATTCTGGTAATGATATAAAACCTTTTATATTATAATCTTGATTACATCCTTCTATTGGAAACATTCTTTTTGTAACATCTAAGCCATATATAGCATTAATGACTTTTAATATATTACCTGAACCATCAGTATTTAATAAGTATTTACCATCGTTAATTAAGGTAAACTTAATATATGGATATGAAAGAGATATTTTATTAACATAATCTATAACATTAGATAATTCTGAATAAGGACTAGATAAATGTTTTAGCCTGGCTGGGGTATTATAAAATAAATTTGTTACTGTGAAACTTGTTCCATATCTTAGTTCAGAAGAACTTTCTTCAATTATCTTTCCACCTTTAATATGTATCATTGTTCCTTCGCTACTACCCTTTTGACATGTTTTTAATACCACATCTGATACAGCGGCAATAGATGGTAATGCTTCTCCTCTAAAACCTAGAGTTTCAATAGAAAATAAATCATCGTCTGTATATAGTTTACTAGTAGCGTGTCTTTGAAAACACAATTTGGCATCATTTTTATCCATTCCTATTCCGTTATCTACAACTTTTATTTCACGAAGGCCAGACTCAATTAACTCAATTTTTATTTCACTACTTTTGGCATCTATGGAATTTTCTGTTAGTTCTTTGACAATAGAAACTATTTTTTCTACAACTTCACCAGCTGCTATTTTGTTAGATAATAATTCGTCCATTACTTTTATGTTTGACATATCTCTACTCCTTTTTGATCAATATTTTGTTAACTAATTTTTATTATAACATAGTGTTCTTTTTTTGAATAGAAAAAAGACATAATTTTATGTCTTAATTACATTTTATCTACTTCATCAATTGCTAATATGTCTAATAAATTATGTATAATGTTATATACTAATGAGCATGTTGCAATATATGTATCTTTTAATTTTTTATCTTCTTCGTTTATAACGTTATAGGAATTATAAAATTTATTGAATAGATTACATAATTCATATAAATAATCTACAATATAGCTTAATGTTGCTTCGTTGTATGATGAAGTTAAAATGTTAGGTAAATCTATTACTTTTAATATTATATCTTTTATTGTGTCATTTGGGATAGAATTTATTTTAACTTCTACGGTGTCTACTTTGTTTAATAAGGATTTTATACGAACTACAGTATATAGAACATATGGACCTGTTTTTCCTTCAAGAGAAGAAAATTTTACTGGATCAAATATATAATCTGTTTTTCTATATGGAAGTAAATCTGTAAATTTTAATGTAGCTATAGTTAATTTATCTAATATTTCTTTTCTTTCTTCTCCGGTAATTTCTTCTTTTATTCTCTTATCTACTTCTTGCTTTAGCATATCTATTAGTGTAGATAATTCCATTACTCCACCATCACGTGTTTTGAATGGTTTTCCATCACTGCCGTTTATTGTACCAAAACCAAAATGATACAATTTGGTACTATCTTTAACTAGTCCTGATTTATATGCTGTTCTAAATACTTGTTCAAAATATAATGATTGTCTTTCGTCTACCACATACCATATTTCATCTGGGTCATAGTCTTTTACTCTTTGATATATAGTAGCTAAATCTCTTGTTGAGTATATAGTAGATCCATCTTTTTTTATAACAATTAATGGAGGAATATCTATTTTATCAGTTTCTTTTTTTACATCCATTACTAATGCTCCGTCTGATTCGTATAAATAAGGTTCTACTATTTTTAACATACTAGGAACATACTTCATTGAAGATAATTCCCCTTCCCATAATTCAAAGTGACAATTTAATGTATCATAAACTTCTTTTATAGTTGGAGTAGATATATCTACTATTTGTCTCCATAATTCTGTATATCCTCTATTTCCTTTGTCTATTTCAGCCGTTATTTGCCTTACTAAATCCATTCTTTTTTCATCGTTTTTAGCAGCTGTATTAGCTTTAGGATATATAATGCCTAAATCTTTTGCAGTTAAATCAATCTTGGGATATTCGCCAGTATAGTTTGCATCAAAGAATGGCAAGTCTGGTCTATTAATCATTATTTCTGAAATAATCATACCAGCTTGTCTTCCTAAATCTCCTAGATGTACATCTCCGATTACTTTTTTATTAAACAATTTACATAACCTTTTTAATGCTTCACCAATATTAGCACTTCTCATATGTCCTACATGTAATGCTTTGGCAGCATTTGCTCCACCATAATCGACAATAATAGTTTTATCACTTTTTTCATCTATGAAATTTTCAAAATTATTTCCTTCGTTATTAGCATAATCTATTAGGTCATCCATCTTTAATGATAAGTTAATAAACCCTGGGCCTGCTATATTTACGTTATCAAACTTATCCTTTAATGATTCGGATATTTTTTCGGCGATTTCTCTAGGATTTTTCTTATATTCTTTGGCTAGTTTCATAGCAAAGTTAACTTGAAAGTCCCCTAGTTCTTTTATAGAACATTTTTCTAACTTTACGCTATCCAATTTATAACCTAAATCATTAACTTTAGAACATATAAATTTCTCTAAACTATGTATGTAAGTCATAAGTCACCTCTTTCATATCCTTAATTATAAAATAAAACTATTAATTATTCAATTATTTTGAAACATTTTTTAAAATAATCGTTATTGATATTTACATATTATTAATTTTATTTTATATTTATAATGAAGGGAAGTATTATGATTGAGACAATTTTAAAAGAATTGGAAAAGAATAGTAAAGGTTTTAATTTTTTGTTGGAAAAGTTTGATATTAGTGAAGATGAGTTAATGAAAACAATTAACGATTTAATACATGATAAAAAAATATTTCTTAACTCTAATAACAAATATGAAATAGTTAGTGATAATTTTATCATTGCTGAACTAAGAAAGGGATTAAATGGTAGAGGATTAATTACTAATAACAATATGACTATTACTATTGAAAGCTATGATACTCATAATGCCCTTTTTGGTGATATTGTTATAGTTAAGCCTTATTCTTTAAATAAAGGAACTGTTTTAGGAATTGTAAAAAGAAGAACTAATAAAATAGTGTGCGAGGTTTGTATTAAACAAGATAAATTAATTTTAAACCCTGTTATTAAGGATACGGAATTTTCTATAGCTATTCCTAAAAAATTTTTTAATGCTTTGAATTTAATCGTTGGTGATAGAGTTTGTATTGATTTAGATAATAAAGTTAGTGACGATAATACTATTTATATTAATGATATTACAAAAATAAGTAAAATAGGACACTATACTGATAGATATAGTGATGAAGTGGCTATTGCTATTAATAGAGGGTTTAATATAGACTTTAGTGAAGAAGCTATGTATGAAGCTTCTATGATACCTAAGGAAGTAACAGAAGAAGATAGAAAATTAAGATTAGATCTAAGAGACTTACCTATTATAAGTATTGACCCTGTTAATGCTAAGGACTTGGATGATGGATTTACTATTAAAAAACTTGAAAACGGAAATTTTCTTCTGGTGTCTTGTACTATGGATGTAAGTCATTATATTAGACCAGGAATGCATCTATTTCAAGAAGTTTTAGAAAGAAGTACTAGTGTATATATAGGGGAAGTTGTTATACCTATGTTACCAAGTGTTTTATCTAATGGTATTTTATCTTTAAATGAAGGTGTTGATAGATTGGTTAAAGCCTACTCTATGGAAGTTAGTCCTAATGGTGAAGTCGTTAATTATCAAATGGATTATGCTGTTATTAATTCAAAAAAGAGAATGAATTATAATGATGTTAATACTTATTATGATACAGGATGTATTTCTTATGATTACTTACCTTTTAAAGATATATTGGATACTGCTTTAGAATTTTCAAAAATTATGGACTTAAAAAGATTTAACAACGGATCTTTAGTATTTGATTCTTCTGATATGATTATTGAAAAAGATAGTAATGGAACAATTACATCTATTTATAAGAGAGATGAAGGACTGTCTGAAAGAATTATTGAAAATATTGCTCTTTTAACTGGTGAATGTCAAGCTAGAAAAGCTTTTTGTGAAGATTGGACATTTATTTATAGAATTGATGATATGCCAAATAATATTAAACTTGATAAATCTTTAAGTATTATTAAAGATATTGATAGTGATGCTTTTAAAAATAAAGAATTTTATGGTGTTAAAATCATGCAAAGTATTTTAAACAAGTATAGAGGAACCAACGAGTTTCCTGCTATATCAAATATGCTTTTAAGATGTCTTTCTATTGCTAAATACTCTACTCAAAATACTGGTCATTATGCTCTTGCAACTCCATATTATGCTCAAGTTACTTCACCGATAAGAAGACTTCCTGATTTAATTAATCAATTACTTATTGATATGTACTATGGATGGTATATTCCTACAGAGGAAGATTTAAAAATGTTATATAATCTAGATGATTATACTTGTGAATTTAACTATAAAGAAAGACAAGCTGATGCTTGTGAAAAAGATTATATCGATTTATGTTCTGTCAAAATGATGGCTAATTATATTGGTGTGGAATTCCAAGGAGTTATTATTGATATTGATAGAAAAGGAGCTCTTATTAAATTAGATAATGGTATTATTGTTAATACTAATCCTGTTACTTTAGAAAATTACAATACTAACCCTATAAAAAAGACAATGATTATTAATGATACAGGATATAAAATGAAATTAGCAACTTCTGTTTTGGTAAGAATTTCTTCTGTAGATATAAATAACAAGAAAATATATGTTGATATTACTAAAGTTATAGTAAAAGAAAAAGAACAAGTTAGTAAAAAAGTTCGTAAAATATAAAAGTAATCAAAAGGCCATATTTTGTAATATGGCTTTTTAGTGACAAAATATATATTTTTAGTCGTCATATTTTATTCCAAGTTTTTTTCTAACTTCAATGATTTTTTTTGATGCTAGTTTACTAGCCTCTTTAGAACCATCTTTTAAAATATTTATTAATTCTTTGCTATATCTATATTTTTTGTATTTTTCTTGAATGGGTATAATAAATTTTTCTATTTCATTAGCTAATTCTTTTTTAAAATCACCATAGTTATAATTTTTATATTTATTTTCTATTTCTTTTATTGATTTGTCAGTTATAGCAGAAAATATAGATATTAAGTTGGAAATTCCTGGTTTATTTACTTCATCAAAATATATTTGATTACTACTATCAGTTTTGGCCGACATTATTTTCTTTTTGGTTATATTTATATCATCAAGAATAAATATAGTTCCTTTGTCATTTGATGGTGCTGATTTGCTCATCTTTTCACTTGGATTTTGTAAGTTCATTATTTTTCCACCAATTTCTGGTATATAATACTCAGGTAAATTAAATGTGTGGCCATATCTTTTATTAAATCTATCTCCTAAATCTCTTGTTATTTCAATATGCTGTTTTTGATCTTTTCCTACTGGTACTATGGAAGCATCATATAAAAGAATATCTGCAGCCATTAATGTTGGATAAATTAATAAACCTAAATCTATTCCGTCTTTGCCTTGTTTTTCTTTTTTTGATTTATATTGAGTCATTCTAGACAATTCACCAATTCTGCATTGAAAAGCAATTAGAAATCCTAATACACTATGCTCATTTACATCACTTTGAACAAAAAATTTTGTATATTTGGGTTCTACACCACAGGCCATATATAAAGCTGCTAAGTCTAATATTCTGTCTTGAATGTCTTTAGGATTTTGATATGACGTAAGCCCGTGGAGGTCGGCAATAAAGATATATGAATTATAATCCTTTTGAAGTTTTACAAAATTTTTAATTGCCCCAATATAATTACCTAAAGTAAAATTTCCAGTTGGTTGAACGCCTGTTATCATTGTTTTTTTCATTTTCATCTTCCTTTCTTTAATAATTAATATAAATTAATACACCATCGTTTGGTTAATAAAATATTATTCATGTAAATCACTCCCTATAAAAATAAAAACCCCTGTCCCAAATAGGACAAGAGTTATAATCTTGCTATGCCACCTATAAAAATAGATATATTCATGTACTATCATACATGTTCCATTGATAACGGTGGAAATCCCGTATTCTTCTACTAGAAAAATTTCGAAGAATCTCTCTTTAGCCCATTCACTAATAATTCGCTATAACTTTCCATCAACCAGTTACTTTCTATAAGCTTCATATTAGTTACTATTCTAAATCAACAATTTGCCTAATTCAATTTTATTATAACATATTTTACCTAACAGGGCAATATTTTCCAGATATAGCCCTTCTTAGTGCACTACCAAAGCCTTTTCCTAAATCATACAAGGCTGTTACTGCCTTTGTTAGTGCATTTATCATGGGAGATGCAATGCCACCTCCTTCTATTTTAAGCATTTCTTCTGTTTTTAATTCCATTTTTCTCCTTTCTTTTCTTAGTTATTACATTTTGTTGGATTAGTATATCCAGTAAAGGCACCAATAAAAAATACTACTGCTGATGCTAGACTTGCTAACAATGCCCAGCTTACTCCTCCGGATACTTTATACATTTCTTTTTCTGTTAATTCCACTTTACCTCCATTTCAAATAATCTAGGATATAATAGATTATTTTTTTATTTTCTTTTAATATTTTGACTTCTAAGACTAAATTATTTATTTTAGGTATTTCGTTATATGACAAATATACTAATAAATAGTTAATATTTTCTTGGGTTACATATAAGTTGTTATCTACATTTATTATATTATAATTATATATTTTGTTGTTAATACTTAATGTATTATTATTAATAATATATTCTATATTGTTATATTCACATGGTATCTCTAATAAATAGTTATTATTATATACCACCTTTCCTAGAACTTTGTAATATGTTTTATAATTGCAAGTGAGAGATATAATAAGAAAGATAATAATATTTGTGATTATAATAAATGTTATGGAATATATGTATGGATATTTTTTTCTATCTAAGATTAAATCTAATTCTATGTTATCAAAATTCATTGGTATTCCTACTTTCTAATTTAATGATATTATTAAATAGATCTGAATTGTTTAATCTATGTGATATGATTATAAAAGTTCTATCTTTATAATAATTAAATATATTATTTAATATTTGTCTTTCTAATTTAATATCTATTTCATTTAGTCCTTCATCTATTAGAACTATACTACTTGTTTTAAGTAAGGCTCTAGCCAAGATGATTCTTTGTCTTTGCCCACCTGATAAATTAATTCCGTTTTCTTCAAGTAATAAATTATGTCCTTCGTTACTATTTTTAATTACATCATTTACATATGTTAACTTACAAATATTTAAATATTCTATATCATTAATTTCTCTATCTAAGATAATATTATTTTTTATGGTATCTGTATATAGGACTTCATTTTGTGATATATAGGATATATTATCTCTTATGTCTTTTAATGTATAGTCATTAATATCTATATTATTGATAAATATACTTTCTCTATTTATTTCATAATATCTATATAGTAATTTTAGAATAGTACTTTTACCACTTCCTGAAGGTCCTAATAATAAAACTCTATCTCTGTGTTTAATTTTTATGTTTAATCTATTTAGAACATTATCTCTATTATTGTAACTATATGTTGTATTTTTAAATTCTATATTTCCTAATACTTTTAAATTTGTTGTTTCGTCTAACTTATCTATTTGAACATTTATTAAATTATTGATTCTTTTAATACTATTTTTTGTGTAGTAGTAATCTTTATATAGTTCTAATATACTTTTTGTAGAATTTAATAAATACATGGATATAGAATTAAAAGTAATTAAATAACCAATAGTCATATTATCTTTTAAAATATTATTCATACCAACATATGTTATGAAAAGGAGTATTAATCCTTCAAACAATTGATTATATAGTTCGTAACTATTCATAATTTTATTAAAGCTAAAATTTATATTACTAGATTTAATATATAGGTGGTTTAGTCTTTTTAAGAATGTGGTTTCTAAACTTAATCCTTTTATAGTTTCATATCCACTTATGGATTCTACTAGGAATGAATTAAGAATAGCATTGTTTTCTTGACTTACATTAGTTATTCTTTTAATGATTGGCTTGTATGTTAAGAATAATACTATGTAGACTAATACTATTAACAATAACATTATACTCATAATATGATTTATTTTTATGAGTATTATTAAACATGTTATAAATACTAGAGTATCTAAAAATATGGCTATAATAAATTTACTTATGTAATTTTTAATATAGAATAGATCGTTAACTCTACTTATCATGTCTCCTGTTGTTTTGTTTTTGTAATAGTTGAAGGGAAGATAGATTATTCTTTTTAAAGTACTTGTTATAATAGATAAATCTAATTTTTGGTTTAAATAGTTTAATAAATTAAATCGTAAATAATTGACTATATTTTTTTGAAATAAAATAATTAAGAATACTATAATAATTATTAATATATTAAAATCATTAGTATATAGATTATCAATTAAAACTTGGAAATTATAACTATATATAGTAGTAAATATTGTACTTATTAGACTCAAAAGGACCAAATTTATAATTATTTTTTTATTATTATTTATACATTGTTTTATTACTTCTATAATATAATTTTTTTCACTGTATTTTGGTAATTCTTTAATTTTTTCAAAAGTCATTATGTTTTTAGTCCATATAGTATTAAAACTATTAATATCCATATTAATTAGTCCTATGGCTGGATCCATTACTAATATCTTATTATCTTTTATTTTATACACTACTACGAAGTGTAAGTAATTATTATTGTTTATCTGACATATAAATGGCTTTTCATAATCTATCAATTGCTTTACGTCATTAACTTTATAACCTTTAGCATTTAATCCTATTTCATTAGCGGCCACTTTAATATTATAGAAATTGGTTCCTAAATGATTGGTATTGGTTAATTTTAGTAATTTGTCTATTGAAATATTACCTCCATAATACTTTATAATAGAAAGTAAGCAAGATGCACCACACTCTTTATATCCTTCTTGTTTTACTATGACATCTTTTCTCATTTTCCTCCCTTCACTAGTATTATTCTTAATAGCATTTAAAATTACTTCTTTTTCCCATAATTTCCCATAATGTTATCTTGTTGTAAAAAAAAAATACCTATTGGAATAGATATTTTTATAATCCTCTTTTTAAATTTATTAGTTCACTTTCTAATTCACTTAAATCATTAGGACTTAGAAAGACAAATACTGCATTATCATATTTACTTAATATATGAGCCTCATCTATATTAATATGAAATCCATTAGGTAATTCATTAATAATTATATCACTTGTTATATTGTTATAATCTTCTTGTTTTTCTCGTGATGGATGAATATCTAATATATATACGGCATCTAATTTTTTAAAAATATTAATATATTCTTTATAAAATTCTTGAGTTCTTGAATATGTATGTGGTTGAAATATGGCAATAATTTTTTTCTTTGGATATTTTTGTTTAATTGCAGATAATGTTGCTTTTATTTCTGCTGGATGGTGTGCATAGTCATCTATTACTACATTATTGTCTATCTTGGTTTCTGTAAATCTTCTTTTGGCTCCGGAGAATGTGCTTAATATTTCATTCACTTCTTTAGGATTTTGTTTTTCTAAATAACAAACGGATATAACGGCCAAAGCATCTATTAATTGATGAGTTCCAAATATAGGTAGTGAATAATGACCATATTGTTTATTTTCTACTAAAACATCAAAAGAAATACCATCTTCTTTGTATTCTATATTGGTGGCTTTTAAATTATTGTTATCATTAAGACCAAAATAGAATGATTTTTGCAAAGAAAGTTTTCTAACATTATTGTCGTCACCATAACATATAACATAGTCTTTTGTTTTATCAGCTAATTCTTGATATGCACTAATAACATCAGAAATATCTTTAAAATAATCTACATGATCTAAATCAATATTAGTAATTACTGTATAATATGGATGATAAGCTAGAAAATGTCTTTGATACTCACAACTTTCTAACAAAAATAATTCATTATTAGGGTTTGCATATCCTCTGCCATCACCAATTAAATAATTAGCTCCACATAATTTTCCTAAAACTAGTGACATCATGGATGTTGTTGTTGTTTTGCCATGACAACCGGCTATACATATTGTTTTAAATTTCTTTGAAATTTCTCCAACTAATTCATTATATTCATAGATTTTTAAGCCTAATTCTCTTGCTTTTATGAGTTCTACATTATCTTCTTTAATTGAAGCCCCTTTTACAATCACATAATCTTCTTTAATATTATTTTCATCATATGTTAAGAATTTAATATCATTCTCTACTAAACCTTCTTCTGTAAAGAAATGGTTTTCAACATCACTACCTATTACATTATGCCCTAAATTTTTTAAAATGATAGCAAGGGCACTCATTCCACTACCTTTAATTCCTATAAAATAATACATATTAACCTTCTTCCTTTATATAAGTATATCACATATAAAATATTTTTTTACTTAAAACATATAATTTATTATGAAAAATAAATTTATTAAGTCAACTATTATTCTTATTATTGGTGGTGGTATTACTAAATTATTAGCTATGGTTATAAAAATCGCACTGGCTAGAAGTATTGGTAATGATGGTATTGGTATATATATGATGATATTACCGACATTTAATTTATTTATTACTTTATCCACATTATCTCTATCTACTTCATTAGGTAAATTAATTGCTGAAAAAAGATCATCTAAAAAAGTTATATTTTCTTCTATTCCATTTACTATGATATATAATTTCTTTTTAATGATTATACTTATTTTTTTATCTAAATTTATTTCTAATACTCTTCTTAATAATAGTATTACTTATTATCCTATTTTGTGTATTAGTTTTACTCTTCCTATTATTGCTTTATCAGGTATATTGAAAGGATATTTTTTTGGTAAAAATAATATGTTCCCATATACTTTTGAAAATATATGTGAACAAATAGTTAGATTATTATTTATTATTTTTATTGTTCCTAAATTATTAAATATTTCCTTAATTGTAGCTATATCTTCATTAGTACTTGTAAATATATTGTCTGAAGGAATTGCTATAATAGTAATGCTATTATTTATTCCAAATAAGTCCTTAGATAAAGAAAGTTTTAAAGTAGATAAAAATATAGTTAAGGATGTATTAAATATTTCTATCCCATCTACAGGGAGTAGACTTATTGGATCAATTTCTTATTTTCTAGAACCGATTATACTTACTTATGCTATGCTTAAAAGTGGAAGTAGTTTATCTTTGATTACTTCTGAATATGGTATTGTAACTGGTTATGTTTATGCTTTGTTATTAATTCCTTCTTTTTTTACTATGGCAATTTCTACTTCTCTATTACCTATTATTTCTAAAAATTATGCTGAAAGAAATATGCGTATAGTTAAAAAGGGACTTAGTCAAGGTATGTTATTTTCTCTTTTAATTGGATGTTTTTTTACTATACTATTTATGTTATTTCCTAATTATATTTTAAAGTTTATATATAATACAACATTAGGTAGTGACTATGTTAGGTTAATAGCACCGTTTTTTATATTTCACTATATTCAAGGACCTTTAACTACTTATTTACAAGCTATTAATAAAGCAAAATGTGCTATGTATGGAACTTTATTAGGGTCTATAATCAAGAATATCTTACTTTTTGTTTTAGCTATCTGTAATTATAAAATATGGAGTTTAATTATATCTACAATTGTTAATATTCTTATTGTTACTATTCATCATATTATATACACTATAAAATCATTTAGAAATATATCATAATCATATTATTATTGTAAAATTTATTTAATTATGATAGAATTATTAATGTAAGAGGTAGAGAGATGAATAACGTAAATATTAAAAATAAATTTAAACCAACGATGCTATTTATAGTTTTATTTTTGTTGATGCTTATATTTCCTTATATTCCACTTGAGATATTTAGAATTGATTTGGATAAACTTAGTTTTAATTATAAAGTCTTATATAATTTTATGTGTGATATAGGGTTTATGATTATATTGTTTATGATATATAAAAATGAATTAATTATAAAGTTTAAAGAATACTTTAAGAATTTTATGGAAAATATAAATACTACTTTTAAATATTATTTAATTGGTTTTTTAGTAATGATAATTAGTAATATTGTTATTGTTTTGTTTTTTAAAAATGCTTCTGCTAATAATGAAGAAGCTGTTAGAACATTAATAGATAAAGCTCCTTTGTATATGATTTTTTCAGTTTCTATATATGCTCCTTTTGTGGAAGAAATAATATTTAGAAAAGGTATTAAAGATAGTGTTATGGCATTTTCTAATAATAAATTTACAAAGTATTTATTTATTTTAATTAGTGGTATTTTATTTGGGTCAATGCATGTGATTGGTTCTGTTACTTCTGTATATGATTATTTATATATTATTCCTTATTCAGCTTTAGGTATTTCCTTTGCAGCTCTTCTTTATAAAACTGATAATATATTTTCTACGATAACTATTCATTCAATTCATAATACGGCGTCTATTATTTTATATTTTATGGGAGGAATAATCTAATGAGAAAAATATATAAGGTAATTATTTATGTTATGATTATAATTATACTGACAGTTTTATATGCTAGATTTATTGGGACATCTTTTTTGAAGGTAAAAGAATATCCAGTATATTCGGATAGTGTTCCAAATGATTTTGATGGTATTAAAATAATTCATTTTAGTGATTTACATTATAAAAGAGCTATAACACGTGAAAAGATTGATAAAATAGTTGATGAAATTAATTTAATTAAGCCAGATATCGTGGTATTTACGGGTGATCTTATTGATAAAGATTCTATTATTGTAGAAGATGATATTAAATATTTAAAAAGTACTTTAAGTAAAATAAATGCTAAATATGCAAAGTATGCTGTTATGGGAAATCATGATTATAATAAAATAGAAACTGTAGAAAATATATATAATGATGCTGGATTCAATTATTTAAATAATAGTTATGATATTATATATGGAAAAAATAGTGGAAAAATATTTATTTCTGGAATTAGTTCTGTTAGTTATAAACAAGATGATATGACTAGTGCATTAGAGTATTTAAAAGATAATAAAGATATTGATTATAAAATTGTTTTAGTTCATGAACCTGACTTTGCTGATAGCATTATAAATGAGTATTCAGTTGACTTGATATTATCTGGTCACTCACATAATGGACAAATTAGGATTCCTTTGGTAGGAGCTTTATATACACCAGAAAACGCTAAAAAATATTATGATGAATATTATAGTATAAATAATACTGATTTATATATATCAAGTGGTATTGGTGTTTCTAAATACAATTATCGTTTATTTAATCATCCTTCATTTAATTTATATAGAATATATAAGGAGAAGACTTCTTAGTAATTTAAAAGAATAAATTTTGCATTTATTCTTTTATTTTGTAAAAAGATTTATTAGTCTTCTAAATTTAAATAACTTTTAAGTTTTGCATAAGAAATATTTTCTAGCATTTCATCAATTAAATCATCTAATAGTGCTTCTTCTGGCATATTTTACTCTCCTTTTATTAAAGCATAACATATTCATTTAATGCAGTCTATCTATTCGACAAAACTAGCTATTTAATTAACATTACCTCTATTTGTATCTACGAGAATTATGTCATCCCCTATTTTAGTTATTTGATTCCATGATACTATGAATTCTTCTCTGGTAAATTTTCTATTTTTTCTATCTTCTAAAACTAATGATTTTATTTTCCCATCATTACTTACTATTACATCTATTATCATGCCTAGTATTCTTCCATTAGTTACATTAATTATTTTTTTCGTTTGTAGTTCTGATAATCTCATTATATCACCTAGTATAATTATACTATTTTACTAGTTTTTTTATGTTATTAATGGCACTCTTTTCTATTCTTGATATTTGGGCTTGACTTATTCCTAATTCATTAGCTATTTCCATTTGTGTTTTTCCGATAATAAATCTTTCTTTAAGTATTTCTAATTCTCTTTTCTTTAAGTGTTCCATTGCTTTAGATAGGGCTAATTTTAATTCCATAGAATATTCATCTTCTTTTATAGATAATTGATCACATAATAAAATTGTATCTCCACCATCATTATAAATTGGTTCATACATACTTACTGGTTCACGTAAAGAATTCAGGGCATTAGCTATTTCATATTCTTCTACACCAAGTATTTTAGCAACTTCTGAATCTTTTGGTTCAACACCATTTTGAGTCATTAATTCTTCTTTTAATTTTAATGTTTTATATGCTATATCTTTAACACTCCTTGATATTCTTAAGGAAGAATTATCTCTAATATATCTTTTAATTTCACCACTTATCATAGGACAAGCATAAGTTGATAGGGTCACGCCATATGAAGGATCAAAATTATCTATAGCTTTAACTAAACCTAAACACCCTACTTGAAATAAATCATCTAGATTATCAACCTTATTATTAAATTTTTTTATGATGCTTAATACTAATTTTAAATTTCCTTTAATTAAGTCATCTCTTGCAAATGGGTCACCATTTTTTAATTTTAAAAATAATTGATTATTTTCTTCGTTTGTTAGTACTTTTAAACTGCTAGTATTTATTCCTGATATATCTACTTTGTATTTAGCCAAAATAAATCTCCTTTCGTATCTATATTGATACAAAAAGAGTTATTTTAAACATTTAGTTAGTTATTTTTAAAGTTTTTATTATCATAAACCCATTTGATTCTGACTTTTCTTTTTGCTATATCATTTGCAGTTTCACCATTATATAATCCCTTATACCAGCGTTATGAAATTTATCAAAATTTTTAACTTCTACTTCTTTAGCTGTTTGATTTAATGAATAATTACCTTTTTTAGTTAAATTTCTTTGATAAAATCTTTTTTCTTCTTCAGTTAAATTAGTATACTCTTTTTCTGTAATTTCCATGGAAATAATTTACATTTATTGAAAAAAAAGCAAACTTAACTCAAAAAGAAGTCACTACTTTTTTAGGAATAGCGACATCAACTTATACATTATATGAACTTGGAAGTATATTAATACCAACTACATACATTTATAAATTAGCAAAAAAATTTAATTATTCAATAGATAAATTATTATTATTATAATTCAACATATCCACCAGGTAAGCATAAAAAATCACTATCATCCATTTCTACTAAAAGTAATTTGTTATTTTTTATGTTCAAGCCAGAAACTCTAAATTTAAAATTATAATCATTTTAAATTGACCTAAATTTTGACTATTCAATTTTGGATTGATTGATTACTTTCTTCGTTTGCTAATACCTTTAAACTGTTAGTATTTACTCTTATTCATTAAGTGCTTTTTTTACTTTTTTTAGTATCTTTTTCTTTTGTTTTTTTGTTCCGAATAACATTATTATAATTAGTATTACAAAAAGAATAATTATTTCTATTGTAGTTATTTTGTCTTCATTTTGATTTGGATTAAAATTTTCTTTGGCTTCTTCATCCCACACGCCAATATTTTTGTTACTAGCAATTTCTTGTAGTTCTTGTAATTTAGTGGTATATTTGTAATCTCCATATAGATAGGCTACTTTAGCATAACCACCTTCTATTAAACTTTCTTGTAATAGTTTATCATCTATAAATACCCATGCTAATAGTCTATCATATTTATCTAATTTATCGCTATTATCATCAAATTCTAGTTCTATCTTATTGGCTTTTTTTAAGACGTTACATGTGTAGTCACTAGCTTCTTTGCCATAATATTCTTCTTCTTTCTTAGGATGAACTGACTCTGGAGTGTCTACGGCAAGTAGTCTTACGGTTTTAATCTCATTGTTATATATAATTTTAAAGGTATCTCCATCTGTACAACTAGAAAATTCTACTTTTTCTTTAGCATATACTGGAGTAAACATTATGAATAGTATTATAAATAAACTTATTTTTTTCATATCTATATTTCTTCCTTTAACTCAGTATGTTTTGATTTAGATTTTAAAAGACAATTTACAAAATCTTTATTTCTTGCAAGTATTTCTCTTATTTCTCTTTTTTCTTGTCCTTGATATATTCTTTTGTCTGAACTTACTCCATAGTAGTCAAGATTCATACTATTAGATATATATAATGATCTATATAAATGATATTTTTGAGTAACTACTATGGCAGAATTAATGTTATATACTTCTTTTGCTCTATAAATACTATCATAAGTAGATAATCCTAAGGAATCAATATAGATATCATCAATAGGTATTCCTTTATCTAATAAGTAATTTTTCATAACTGTTACTTCATCATAATCATCATTTTCATGGTCTCCTGACACTAGTATTTTGTTAGATCTGCCTTTGTTATATAATTCTATAGCAGTTGTTAATCTATCTTCTAACATAGGGCTAGGTCTATTGTTTTTTATACCTGCTCCAAGTACAATTATATAATCAGTTTGAATATTTTTATTATTAATCTGGTTTTTTGTTGATAATATAACATAGTAGTTTATGCTTATAATAATCGACAAAAGCAATATAATTATTATTAATAATGTCTTTATTGTTTTTTTCATAATACCTCCAGATGTAATAGAAAAAGTTATAATAAATATTTTGTTATTATAACCTAATTAACGCTTTCATTGTTTAACATTTTAGTTATTAAATTTTTAGCATTTGTAATGGTATCTTCATATGGTATCATTATCCATAGATTTTGTCCAGGATATGAATATGTTTCTCCCATTGAACCATAACCATCTAGTTGGATAGTTTTAATGGTATAATTTTTTAAATCATTTATTTCGTATTTAATATAATTTGTTATTTCTTTGGTATCCATATTTGTGGCAAATTTTCCATCTAATGCTGATAAAATATTAGTGTATTCAGTTAATAATGTTGTTGTGCTTGTTAATTTGTTAAAAATGGCAATAATTACTTGTTGTTGATTTCTTCCACGATGTCTATCACCATCTGCATATGAATGTCTTTCTCTTGAAAAAGCAAGAGCACATTTGCCATCTAAGTTATTATATCCTTCTTTTATTTTACAAGTACCTATATTAACATTTTGATCAGCATACACTTCAACGCCACCAATTTCATTGACTAAATCAACGACAGTTGTGAAGTTAACCTTGACATAGTAATTAATATCTGTATCAAGAATGTCTTCGATGGTTTCTACGGCCATATTGATACCATAGTAACTAGCATGGGTTAATTTATCTTTGTAACCGGTTGTTCCGTGAAGTTGGACATAATAATCTCTTGGAATTGAAGTAAGCAATATTTCGTTGGTATTTGGATTTATCGTAGCTACTATGTTAACATCATTTCTTGATGTCTTATTTATATCACCATATGTATCAATACCACTAATTAAAACGTTAAAAGGTGTATTTTTTATTGATACTCTTTTTGTAATATCTTCAATTTCCTTTTTTATTTCTATTGTTTTGATAATTCTAATATTATTATTAAAATTTTCATCATCTTCTTCATATTTATTTTTAATTATATCACTAATTAAAATAGCATCTACTTCTTGATTATATAAACTTTCTTTTAACTTTTCTATATCTATTTCAGTAATATAGTCTAAAGACAACTTCAAACTATTTATAACTTTTTCATCTGTTTTTTCATAATAAGCAAGCTTTTTTTCATATAAATCAGATGGCTCTTGATATATAGATGTATCTAAGACAACAATATAATAGTTTGTTACTTCTTCTTTTATAATAGAAATATTTTCAAAAAGATTTATCGTTTTATTTAGATAATATATTCCGAAAGAATAAGCTATTATAATAATTATAGAAACTATTATAAAAAATACTTTAATAAATTTTAAAAATTTATTTTTAAAATTATAAATAAGAAAGAAATTTAAAATGATACCAAGAATAGTTAAAATAACAATTAACATTGTAAAATAGTTATTGGGAATAACATCTAATATCTTAATAATTACTATAAGAGATATTGTCATTAATAAAAGAAGTATACCCAAAATTATACCTAGGATACTTACTTTTTTCTTTTTATTTTCTTTTTTATCCATTTTATCACCTACTTTTCGTTATGTATAAGAGAATTAGCATTATCAATGATATTTTCAAAATATGTTATACCTACTATTTTGATTATCTTCTTTTTTATCTTATCAAAGTTATCAATTACAAAAGTCTTTTTTATGTGATGAATATCTGTGCCTAAATAATCTACATATTTATTTTTTAACATATATTTAATTAATTTTTCTGCAGACTTACCATAATAACCAAGAATACTAACATAATTACATTGAAACATAACATCCATTTCTCTTAAGTTATCAATTAATTTATAATTTTTTTGAAAATATTCATATCTTTCAGGATGAGCAATTATGGGAATATATCCCTTTAAATTAATTTCATAAATAATATCTTCTAAATTTAAAATTTGATTATGAAAAGGAAGTTCAATTAAAAGATATTTAGTATTGTTTAAACTGACTATTTCTTCTCTTTCTAAAAGTTCAAGAATATTATTACAAACAAATATTTCGTTACCAAGATAAATATTTATTTCTATATTTTGTTTTTTTATTTCTTCTTTTAATTCTGAGAATCTTTCTAGCTTAATTTGATTATTTGCAGAATATTCACTTCCTTTAATATAGTGTGGGGTTAATATAACATTGGTAAATCCAATACTCTTTAATTCTTTTAAAAGGATAATACTTTCTTCGATAGAATAACTACCATCATCAATATTAAATAATATATGAGAATGTACATCTGTCATAAAACACCTACTATTCATAATAATTGGAGTATTTTCCTCGTTTTGTTTGATTAACACGATTAACAACTACACCGGCAATATTAGCATCTATTTTTTCTAGAGCTTTTTTTGCTTCCATTAATTCGTCAATTTTTGTGTAACCTACTGCTGTAACTAGCACTACCCTATCTACTAGTAAAGCCATAATTAAGGAGTCAGGAAGACCATTTATTGGTACACCGTCAAAAATAATACGACTAAAATTTTCTCTTAAGAAATTGATAACTCTTTTTGTATTAGTAGAATTTAATAATTCGCTAGGATTAGGAGGAACGGTTCCTCTTGGAATAACATATAAATTAGGAATGGGTGTTTTTTTGATAAAATCCGCACAATTCACAACACTTTGACTGGCTAAAAGATTAGAAAATCCTTTATCATTTGATACGCCAAATATTTTATGAATTCTTCCTAAACGAAGATCACAATCAATTAATAATGTTGTTTCGTCTGTTTGAGCAAAAGCTGTGGCAAGATTACTACTGATAAAACTTTTACCTTCACCGGGAATAGAACTAGTAACAAGTATAACTTGAGATTCCTCATCAGATGAAGTAAACATTAAATTAGTTCTAATAGTCCTAATATCTTCACTAATATTAGATTTAGGTTTATTGTGAATTACTAATTCTTCTTTCACTTTCTTTTTCCTCCTTTTTTGTACTCTTCAACGCCACCAAGAATTGGCAATTTAATTTTCTGTTCTACTTGTTCTACAGATTTAATAGTTCTATCAAAATAGAATATTATAAAGAGAATTGATAAAGCAATAATTATACCAATAAAGAAATAAATAATTACTTGTTTAGGAATATTTATATTATATGGTTCATTAGCTTCATTAGCTTCATCTAAAACATTAACATTATTCATATTATATAATTTAACAACTTCCTTTGAAAAGAAATTAGCTGTAACATTAGCTACATTCTTAGCTTCAATAGGATTACTATCTGCTACTGTTATTTTTATTATTTCTGTATTATTAACAGATGAAACGGAAATTTTATTACTCAACTCTTCATAAGTTTCTTCTAAATCAAGTTCAGCAATTACTTGCTCTAAAACTCTTCTTGATTTAACTATTTCAGCATAAGTATCTACTAAATTTTTGTTTAACGTAATATCACTTTGTGTAATTGTTTGACTAGCTGTTGTTTCATTTCCACCAAGTATGATAGTCGTATATGACTTATACATAGGTTTTTGAATAAAGAGACCATAAATACAACCAAGTAAACAAATAACTACTGTTATAGTAATTAATAACCCTATCTTCTTTTTTATAAATTCAAATAACTCTTTTAAATCTATTTCTTCCATATCACACCTCTACTTTATAAGTATATCATAATTTTAATCTTTTTTGAATAGTATTTTTATCAATTTAAAAAGATATCTTTTTAGATACCTTTATTATTTGTCTATAAGATTTTCAATAATTATAAATGTTAAATATGTAAAACCATTAAAAAGTATAAAAAATAATATAATTAGACTTATTGACATTATAAATTGATACATATTAGTCACCTTATTAATATTATGCTTTTTCTAACATAAAAAATGTAGAATTTTAATAAAAGACTAATTAATTTTTTCTATATTATCTAAATAAAACTTATCTGTATATTTAATATATTTATTATATGCTAGATTTCTTACAATAAAACAAAGTGGTATATTATACTTCTTGTTTATTTCAATACTTGTTTTCTTAATATCACTACTATTTATAAGTTTAATCCATAAATCTTCATCTATCATTTGATTTAAAGCAAATTTATCAGCTTTATTTTCTAATTCTATATCTTCATCTATAATCTATCAATTTACCAAGACTAAGTCCTATATCATACATAAACAAAAACAAATAATTATTTATCATCATATCCCCCCTGAAAGATAAATAAAAAGATCCTTATCATATAAAGACGATTATCTCTAACCGCGGTTCCACTTTATTTATTCCTAAGAATCTCTCAATATATATAGCTATTAGGTTTCCAAGCCCATCATCACTTTTCTCATTAAATTAACACCATTATATCACTTAGTATTATCCATTTCAAACACATTTCTAACTATTTTATATAAGTTTTAAACTTTTTCATATACAAAAAAGATAGCATACACTATCTCTATTGAGGAAATTAATTTATTCTACAAATTCTTCTAATGTCTCTTCAAATTTATCTACATAATAATTATACTTATATTCTTTCTTTCTCTTAGTAACTATATCATTTATAGGTATTAAAGTATAATCATTTAAAATAACATATTCATATGTAAAAGTTAATACTTCATCATAATACTTACTAGGTAACTCCATCTTTAAAGTAGTAGTCTTAACATTACCATCCTTATCATAATATTTAACTATCTCATAGAATCCCTTATCAGTTCTAACAATTCTATCATTATATATATCTAATATCTTTTCTCCCTCATAGTTACCCTCTACTTTTTCTATCTTAAAAGGTACCCATCTTTTCTCTTGATAATGATAGTATTCTTCTACTAATTCATATAAAACATTATCTTTAACATAAAACATATTACATATAATATCATAATCTACCTTTTGTTTATATCTACTTACAGTATAATTCTCTTTCTTAAAAGAATAATCTCCAAATTCTTCATAAGTAGCCTTATCAAACATACTATATTCATCTTTAATATCATTATCTATATTAGTATCTTTTACTCTATACTTATGATCATCATCACTATAAAAATATATATCAGCCCCATATGGTGTTCCTATATTAACTATCTTTATATTACTAGGAATAGTATATACTAATTTATAACTAACTAATCCATTCTTTAATTTATCAGGATCAAAGATATAAACTTTATTACCCGTAATAAAAGTATATTCATTAAACCAAGTATCCTTACTTAGTATCTCTCCTCCCATAAACTTCTTATATGGATTATCTTCCATCTTAATATTCTTATTTTTTAATACTTTTCCTAGTAATGTATCTGGATACTTACTTAGATTAATACCATTACCACCTCTATTCACTAATAATATTATTCCTACTATTACTAGTACTGTTAATAGTATCCCTCCAACTATATATATAATTTTCTTCTTCATTATTATCCACCTATTTTTTCAATATATCCACTAGTACTCTTAGTATACATATCATCAGTTACACTCTTATATCTATTACCACTATAATCATCAGTAAATCCATTATATGCTTTATATATCTCTCCAGTATCTGTATCATATACTCTTTCATATCCCAGTGTAGCATCACTTTGTTTTTGACTCATAATATCATATGTCTTACTTCTATTATCCCAAGCACTCATATATGAATCAAAAGCTGCTTGCACTTGTGCATTAATTTGTAAAGACTGTTGTGTTTGTGCATTACTATCATCTATTGTCTTCTTAACATAACTATCAGTAAATTCTATTGAATTAACACACTTCATTAATATATCTTGATAATTAATAAATTCATCTTTCTTTGAAGTAATTGCTGTAATATCATATATCATATAATATGACATATCAACACCCATTTGTGAAGAATTACCAAAATTAACTACTGTTGCTAAGAATAATCCTTCTCCTTCCTGACTATTACTTCCTGTAAATGTCGCTCTAAGTACCTTACTATCCATTGCCACACTCTTAAGTGATGCTTGTGATTCACTTTCTTCTAATTTAGTAAAATTATTAAATGTTGGATACTTAAAACTAGCTAAAGTAGGTTCAACACTATTTAAATAACTTGTTACATTTCCAAATACTTGGAAAAATCCCTCTGTAGTAGGATTCTCTAAAACTACTGCTTTACTAAATACATTATATTGTGTTCCTCCAGCAAGAGCTGCATAACTTTGCCACTGTTTCTTAGCATTCAAACTCTTCAAAAGTGGCTGTATCTTTAACATTAAAAATACTTGATTATTCTCATCCTTTGGATCAGTTACCCTAATAGCATAGTATATACCCTGACCACCTGACTGTACTGTCCAACCTTTAGGTATCTTCATTGAAAATACTTCCGTTGAATAATTTTCTAAAGTAATTTCTTGTACTTCACTCTTAACTATCTTTACCTTATCTCCCCCATTTACTCCTAGTAGTACTCCCACCACTATAATTAAAACTACTCCTATTCCCCCAAAAATATATAATAGTTTCTTCTTATCTAACTTAAAATTCACAACTATCTCGTCATTCTTCTTATTCTTATCTTCCATCATAACTCTCCTTTACTGCTACTATTATCTATAGTATAATCTACTTATCAATATAAATAAATATTCTTGCCATCTAAAACAATGTTTTAACTGACAACTCTCATATTTTATAGTATAATACCATTAGGTGATAATTATGCAATTCAAAGATATATTAAATAAATATTTAAAAGAAACTAATTCTACTTCAAAAGAACTATCTATACTCTCTAATATATCAGAGTCCGTTATAAGTAGATATCGTAGTGGTAAAAGAACCCCTAGTATAAATAGCCCTCATATTAATTCTCTTGCTAAATCATTAAGCATTCTCTCTAAAAAAAGTAATACTCCTCTAACCGAAGATACTATCCTAAAAGAATTAACTACTTCTCTTAATAATAATTTTAATTATGAAAATCTAAGTACTAATCTCAATAATCTTATTACTACTCTAGATATAAATACAAATGATATGGCTAAATATATTGCTTTTGATCCCTCTCACATATCTCGTATTCGTTATGGTAAATCAAAGCCCTCTGATCCAAAATCATTCTCTCTAAAAGTATCTAACTATATAAATTCTAAATATAATACCCCCAATAGTATCCAACTAATCTCTTCTCTCTTGGATAAATCCATATCTATAAATAAAAAAAATTTCTCTGAAGTAATCTATAATTATCTAACTAATGATTCATTCTATCAAAAAGAAAACACTAACTATATCAGTACGTTTCTAAATAATCTAGATAACTTTAATCTATCTGACTATATCAAAGACATTAAATTTGATGAATTAAAAGTACCCAACATTCCCCTCTATCATGCTAAAACAAGAAACTATTATGGTCTTGAAGAAATGAAACAAGGAGAACTAGATTTCTTTAAAACTACAGTCCTATCTAAAAATAATTCTGATATCTTTATGTGTAGTGATATGCCTATGGAAGATATGGCTAAAGATATAGAATTCGGTAAAAAATGGATGTTTGCTATTGCTATGTGCATAAAAAAAGGCCTTCATCTAAATATCATTCATAATCTAAATCGTCCCTTTAATGAAATGATGCTAGGTCTCTTAAGCTGGATACCTATCTATATGACTAATCAAGTATCTCCATACTATTTCAAAGATAATAAAAATAATATCTATAATCACCTAAACTATGTCTCTGGAGTATGTGCCCTTACTGGAGAATCTCTTGCTAATAATCATCATCTAGGTAAATATTATCTAACTACTAACAAAAAAGAACTAGCTTTCTATCAAGAAAAATCTAATATTCTTCTAAAAAAAGCCAGTCCTCTATTGGATATCTATCGTGAAGAATCTAATATTGCTTATAAATCATTCTTATCCTCTAGTACCAATATAAATACTGAAAGAGTAAGAACCTACTCAAGCCTTCCACTCTTCACAATAAGTGAATCTCTTCTAAGAAAAATATTAAAAAGAAACAAAGTCCCAGTTCCCGATCAAGCTAAAATAATCTCTTACTATCATGAAGAAATATCACATACTAAAAAAATACTAGAAAATAACTCTATCACTGATAATATCTATGAAATAAATAATACTAGTACTGACAACCTTCATCTATCACTAGAAAATATCTTCTACCCAACTCCCATCACATACACTAAAAAAGAATATCTAGATCACTTAAATTCTACTATCAAATATCAAGATCAAAATAAAAACTACCATGTATCATTATCCCATCATAAAACATTCAATAATATCACTATAATTAATCTTATCAATAACTACACCATCATCTCAAAAAGTACTAATCCCACTATTCACTTTGTAATAAAACATCCTCGTCTTCGTGACTCCATCTCATCATTCACTTCTCCCATCCAAGAAAAATAAATAAAAAGATTAAGCCTTAACTACTCCTATAGTTAACTTAATCTTTTTCTATATCTATATCTTATTGATTATATACTATTAACTTATGTTGTGCTCTCGTAATAGCTACATAATATAAATATTTCTCATCATTAGTATACTTATTATCTTTATCAGTATATATTATTACACTATCAAACTCTAACCCTTTAGCCATATATACAGGTACTACAATAAACTTCCTATTAAACTTCTTACTACTATTATCTATCTTACTAATACCCGTATCACTAAGCATCTTATATATCTTATCACATTCATCTTGATTCTTAGTAATTATAGCTATACTCTTACCATGAAGCTTACATTCCTCTATATCACGTCTTAACTGACTATTAAGTTCCCCTTCAACTACCTCATCTACTGGTACTGGCTTATTCCTTCTAATAGCAGTAACATGATTAAGTCCAAGTACTATATTACTATATTCTACTATCTCTTCACTACTTCTATATGTCTTAGTAAGTTCTATATATTTACTATCAGGAAGTATCTTCTTAATATCTTCTAAACTCTCATATCTATAATATGGATTAATAGTCTGATTAATATCTCCCAGTATCGTATAACTAGCATTTCTAAATATCTTACTAATTAACTTTAATTGCCCCAATGAATAATCTTGTGCTTCATCAATAACTATCTCTTTAATATAAGTATTATAATTATATCCATATAACTTACACTTCATATATACATATAAACAAGCATCATCATAATGTAACATATCTTTATCATTCTTAATATAACTAATATCTTTCTTTATCTTACTATACCTACTATTAAAGAAATCTATATATATCTTAACCAAATCTCTTTAGTAATAAATTTAGCCTTACCAACACAACTAATCAAAATATCAGCTTTCTTTGTATATTTCTTTAAATCAATTGTCTTAGAATGACATACCCCAACTGTAACCCCTGCATTAAGTAGCATCATTGCCATAGGTTTACCTACTAAATTACTTCTACCTACTACTACAGCATGACGTCCCTCTAAAGAAATATTATATCTCTTAAACAATTCCATTACCCCATAAGGAGTACAAGAATATAAAGCTTCTTTATTGTGAGATAATAGTCCTGCATTATAATCAGATAATCCATCTACATCCTTACTAGGTATAACTGCATTTTGTACCTTATCAGTACTAATATGTCTAGGTAGTGGCATTTGTACCATTACTCCATTAACCTTCTTATCTTGATTAAGCTCATCAATAATCTTAAGAACTTCTTCCTCACTAACATTTTCATCTAACTTAATATGTCTATATCCATATCCTATATAATCAGCCATCTTAGCCTTTTGCTTAATATATACATTACTAGCGTCATTATCCCCTATTTGATTAACTACTAAACTAGGCTTCTCTTCCATTTCACTAACTTTATTCTTAAGTTCTTCTAGTATTTGCTTTTTAATTAACTTTCCATCCATTATTTTATAAAATAAAAAGAAATTCTTTATTGATTAGAATTTCTTGTTTGCTTATAGATAAAAATACCTGTTAATGCTCCGATAAAGTCAATAGTAACATCAACTAGTTGACAACTTCTGCCAGGTACAAAAGATTGATGAAGTTCATCGCTTATTGCATATAATAAGCATACAATCATAGATAAATATAAACCTTTATTTTTATTATTATTTAGATTTATTACAAGAATACCTAAAATTAAATATTCAGTATAATGAGCTAACTTTCTAATTATAATACTTAAAGTACTAGTATTAGTAATATTAAAAATATTAGCAATAATATCTACGATAAAATTACTTTGATTACTAGATTCAGTAGAATTAAATGAAGACATTATAAATATTATGAGCATCCATATAATTACTATGATTAAATTACGTTTGTTTTTCATATTAGTCTTTACTATATAAGTCCCTTGTATACACTTTTTTTCTAACTCTAGTTAATGGTTTTTCTAAGCGATTTGCTAAAATAATATCTGATCTTTCAGTAAATTCATCAAAATCTTGGATTACTGGGTAGCCATTAAAATAAGGAATAGTTAGAGTTGGTTCATAGATAAGAATATCGATATCGTGATTACTTAAATTACTAATAACTCCTTGAATAGCACTGGCTCTAAAATTATCAGAATCTTTTTTCATCGTAAGACGATATATTCCTACAGTATTAGGATTTTGACTCAATATCATATTGGCAATATGACTTTTTCTTGTTTCGTTAGAATCTACGATAGCTTTAATCATATTTTGAGGAACATCTCTGTAATTAGCTAATAATTGTCTAGTATCTTTTGGTAAACAATATCCTCCATATCCAAAAGATGGATTATTATAGTGATCTCCAATACGTGGATCTAGACAAACACCATCAATGATATCCTTGGTACTTAGGCCTTTTAATTCAGCATAAGTATCTAATTCATTAAAATATGCTACTCTTAGAGCTAAATAGGTATTGGAAAATAATTTGACAGCTTCTGCTTCAGTATTATTCATATATAAAATATCTATATTCTCTTTTAATGCTCCTTCTTTTAATAAATTAGCAAATATTTGTGCTCGTTCACTGTTTTCTCCAAGAATAATTCTTGATGGATATAAGTTATCATATAAAGCTTTACCTTCTCTTAAAAATTCTGGTGAAAATATTATGTTTTCAATGTGATATTTTTCTTTCATTGATTCAGTGAATCCGACGGGAACAGTAGATTTAACAATCATAGTTGTATCTAGTCCTAACTCTTTTACTTTCATAATAATATCTTCAACGCTAGATGTATCAAAGAAATTCTTTTCAGGATCATAATTAGTAGGTGTACTTATAATTATATAATCAGCTCCATAAAAAGCATCTTGATAGTCAAGGGTTGCTCTTAAATTTAAATTCTTATTTTTTAGATATTCTTCAATTTCACAATCTTTAATTGGTGAGATGTGATTATGAAAATAATACATTTCCTTTTCACCAAGATTCCTTTTAGTTTTTTGAATAATTGGATCTGCACTATAATACTTACCATTACATATATCGCCTTTTATTTTTTCATTTTTTAATAGTTTACCAACAGTTTCTTCTCTCCATCTTCTTCCTTTTATGCCAGGTATTCCTCTTTCGTTTAAAATTCTTGCAACCATAGTTGTTCCATAACCATCTAAATAAAGTTTAACCATTAATCTTATTACTTCAGCTTCATCTTGATTAACTATATAATCTTTTGTATCAGGATCTATGGAATAACCATAACATTTTGCAGTTCCCCAAGGTTTTCCATTAGTTCTTTTCATTTGAATCCCTTTTTTAACATGAAATGAAAGATTAATACTTTCTTGTTGAGCAATAGAACTTAAGATAGAAATTAATAATTCTCCGTTCATATCTAAAGTATTAATATTTTCTTCTTCAAAATAAATTGCTACTTTTTGCTCTCTTAATATTCTTACATACTTAATTGTATCGTATGTATTTCTAGCAAATCTTGAAACCGATTTAGTTAAAATTAAATCAATTTTTCCTTTGCCAACATCTTTTAACAGTTCTTGAAAACCTGTTCTTCCATTTACTGATGTTCCACTTACTCCGTCATCACAATAAATTCCAACAAGTTCCCAATTACTGTTTTCCAATATTTTTTTAGTATAGTGTTTCTTTTGTGATTCAACACTTTGACGTTGATCATCAAATGATGTACTAACTCTTGCATAAGCCGCTACTCTTAAATGTTTTGACTTTAATACTTGCATAGATAATATATTTTCAGTATTAAGTCTTTTCTTCAGTTCATATTTCATCTACATACCTCCTAGGACAAAGTCCGACTAAAGTATATAGTTTTTATTTATTAAATACTATTGTGCAATTTTTTTAATTATACCTTTGCATATAAATAATCATTATCAGTAATTAAGTTTTTACTCCTTAAATAATTCAAATTACTTAACATTCTTAAATAAATAATAAATTCTTTTGAAATTTTATATTCATCTTTTCTATTTAAAAATACATTTGCTACCATATTTTCTCCTTCTTTTTTGTTATAAACATAATACTCACTCTTTCTAATATACAAATATTTTTCTCATACCCTTTGTATTGGGATTTCATTAAACTACTAATTATTTAGTTAACACGGGAATTCCACCCTTCCAAGGATCTCTTCGAACTGCCTTCAGTTGTTGCGACGGTTCGTTCACGCTCGACTGACTGACTAGACAGGAGTATCATTATCTGTATTTAATGAATGAAATAAAAGTTTTCAAAGAACAAATAAATATAGTGAAAGGAAATATTCCTTTCACTATATACCTAACTAATTTGAACTTTTTGAAGTCTAAAATTTAATTTTATTTTTAATATTATTAATTCCAGCATCAATACTATATTTAATTGCTCTAGCACTACATCCTTCTTCTTTTGCAATTTCTTCTAAAGTTTTATTTTCAAAATAGTATTTTTTAATTCTATCTTTTTGAATATCATTTAATGAATTAATAGCATTATATAATTCTTCATTAATAATTTTATCTTCTACTATTTCTTCTACTGACTTACTAGAATTAGATATAGTGTTATAAATAATATTTTCATTTTCTTCAGAATTATTAATCGTTCTAAAGTCTCTATGGTTATCTATTTCATTTAATTGTTTTAGATCATCAAGTTCAAATCTATCAAAAGCTCTAAATATTTTTTCATCAATATTTAATACAACAAGTTCATTTCTTCCATTAAAAAAGGAAATAGTGTATTCATTATTTCCTAATTCCTTTAACATGTATGGATTATCTTTACTCTTACGCCTTTTTGGCCTATTCATTTAATATCCTCCAATCAAATTATTTTTAATTTGATTAAAGGTGGACCACGAATATATGTATTCAGCCAAATAAAAAAAGTGCCTATAAGACCGTCATCAAAAGTCTTATAAGCACTTTCATTTAAATTATGTTCTTTAGATTTTAAAGTTAAGGATAGCAAATCCTTTAATGGAATTAGAAATAGATTAAAAATTACACCTTTATCACTCACCAAAACATCCCCAGTAAAGTAGTAAGATATTATTTCAATCCCTTTTTATTCCAATAATCCAATATCACATAACACAACTACTTAGTTGTATATTATAATAGAATTTTCTAATTTTTAATACTTTTTTTTAAAAACTTATTTTTTATAAGAGAAAAAGAGTTAACAATTATTTTTCTATATATAATTAATATTATCAACAAAGAAATAATCTCTAAATATATATACTTATTCCCAAAATATGCTAAAATCATTTGAGCTGTAAGAATAATATAAGATATATAAATGTTGAAGTCTTTTGCTTTCATTGTTATATGTTTTTTTAATTTAAATTTTGCAAATATTAATGCTACTAAATATCCTATCATTGTTGCAATAGCTGCCCCATAAGCTCCTATTTTTGCTATTAAAATAAAATTTAAAATTGTATTAATTACTGCACCTAATATTACTGAAATTGTGATAGATTTCGTATCTTTTATTGCTCTAAAGATACCTGTAATATACAAAAGTAATGAATTATACAATACAGATAATAATAATGGAGGTATATACATCCATGCAATGCTAAACTCTTTTGAATAGAAGAATCTTGATACTGGTATATTTATTATCATTATAATAGAACATAAAACGACTAAAAAGAAATTCATCATAGTGTATGTTATTCCAAAAAAGCCATCAGAATCATTTTTATCAAAATCTTTAATTGAAGAAATTGACCATGCATTATTAAAAACTGTTGAGAAGGTTGAAATAATACTAGGTATTTTATACGCTATGGAATATACTCCATTTACTGCAGTTCCAGCAATCCAAGTTAATATGTACCTGTCGGATGAACTATTAATCCACCAAGCCATTGAACTAAAGATCAAAGGAATGCTAAACTTTGTCATATTATTAATTAACTTTTTATTATTATAAAAAACGATATACTTATATAGTTTTACTTTAATAGTTAAATATATAATTGAAAAAATCAAGCCAGCTAAATATGAATACAACAACCCCATTAATCCCAATTTCAAAAATACTATAAAATATATATTAAGTAATAAAATCAAAGTGGTTTTTATACAACTTGAAATAACAATTTCCTTAACTTTTTCAATTGCCTTGCAAAAGAAATCAAGCATATTATTTATTGAAGTTAAAAAATAAAACAATATAATAAAAATATAAAAACTTATAGGAAATTCAAATATTTTAATAAAATATACAATAAAGCAGAGAAAAATTACTATAATCAATCCAATAACATTGATTCTTAATGCTGATGAAAATACATCTTCTTTTTTAGCATTTTTATCCATTCCATAACGCATAACTGCATCTTGAATACACAATGAAAAAATTGGGACTAACAAAGATGATGTAGTTATTATCAAATCATAAGTACCATAATCAGTAGTGGATAAATAATATGTATATAAAGGAATTAAAAAAAAAGATAATACTTTTGGCAAAAAACTACTAATAAAAAATAAAGAAACATTTTTCGTTAAATACTTAATTTTATTCTTCATTACTCCTCCAATTCTACTTAATTACATTTTCAAAAAAATCTTCGATACATTTTACTTGATTTAGCAAACTTAAATCTTCGGACTTTATTTTTGATAATTCTATAAGTCCTCTTCTAAAATTGTCATCTATAATTATTTTTTTTAAACCATCATATAATGCATTTTCATTGTTTTCCACAATCAGTCCACTCTTACCATCATCCAATATTTCGTTCATTCCAGAACATAAAGTAGTTATAATTGGTTTCCCCAAAACTACTGCTTCTGTGACAGACGTGCTATATGCTTCTGAGTATGATGAACAAACATAAATATCAGCATTTTTAACATATTTATATGGATTTTCATCATACCCTAATAAAGAAATATAATTATTCAATTTATTTTCATCAATATATTTTTTTAATTTTTTCTCTTCACTACCATTACCTATTATCCATAAAAAACATTCAATTCTTTCATGAATCAATTTATTTATAATCTTAAACAATCTATCAAATCCCTTAACTTTTGCCAATCTACCAACTGATACTAAAGTTAATCCCTTTTTTTTCATTTTAATTTTTTCATTTGAAAGCCTAATTATTTCATCTGTATCGACAATATTATGAATAACTTTGCTATTGTTAAATATAGAAGGGAATTTATTGATAAAGTTTTCTTGAGTTGCTTTTGAAACGAATATTGTTTGATAATATTTTGAATAAATTTTCAACATTTCTTTTTTATTTCTATATGGTTTGCAAAATTGTTTCTCATTTTTAATATCACAGTGAATCCAATTAATCAGTTTTGTATGTTTATCACAGCACCCAGAAACAATTCTAGTAGTTGGTCCTTCTAGATACGATACAATTATATCAAATTTACCTTTTACAAACTTTTTATATAAAATCTTAGGAGATAATAATTTATATAAATGAATAAAACCCTTTGGATATTTTTTAAAAACATATGAATAGCTTATCCTTTTATTTAAATATTTTCTATTTTCTCCCCTATCATATAAAGTCATTACTGTAATATCATATTTTTCAGGATTCAAATTATTAACCATATTAACTAAACATTTTTCAGCCCCACCATTATCTAATGATGGTATTAAGAACAAAATTTTAATTTTCATATTTTCTCCTTCTTTATAATCTTTATATATATATTCTTTTATTAATTCTATACGAAATTATAGTAAATTACATAAACTGAGTAATACTAAAAATTACCAAAAGCATATGGAACAATATTATAAGAATCAACAATTAATAAAAATATATATAAAGCAAATGCTAACAATACTACGATTGATTCAGCCAAAAACTTATACTTAATATTTTTCAAGGAATAAACAACTTCTGGAATTAATAATATAATAAACATAAAATAATAATTAGAAATTCTTAATATATTATTTGCAATTGGTGCCAATAACATTATTGATGATCCCACTACAACTAAATTATATAAAATAGAAGAATCTTTTGATTTTATTTTTTTGTAGAATATTAAACAAATGAAAACGATAACAAGACACATAATCATCCAATTAATCGAATTTGTAACAACCATAGTATAGTTTTCATAAAACAAACTATTAAAAAATGCAAAAATTTGTTCCTTAAAAATATATATAGCTACATCTATAAAAATTATTGCAATAATTTTTAATCTAGTTATTTTAAAATTATATAAAAAATATGCTGGCAAGAAGACAATTGCCGAAGTATGAAATAATGAAGCAATTGCTATAGAAATTAAAAATTTAATAAGTTTTCTTTCTGTAATAAAAATATAACTATAAAAAATTATTCCAAAAGCTACTGCTTGACGTAATCCAGAAAAATTAAAATTATAAAAACCAAATGCCAAAAATAGTAAAGTACTCATTATTGGATTTTTTGATTTTTTGTAAACAACTAATGCAATTGGCACGTTAGACAATAAAGAAAACATTAATAAATATAATTGTTTATTAGTGGTAACAGTTGTAATAATTTTTGTTACAATCTTGAACAATATTTCATACCTACTGAATGATAAATGGTTAATGTCATATAACAGTTGAAGGTCATAATACTTCCAATAATATGGCATATCGCTTCCTAAATTAATATCTCTCAATCCTTGAATTAGAATCAATTGTATGATTGATAATGAAAATAAAAGAATTTTAATTTTTTTATTCTTTGCTTTTAAAAACAAAAACATATAAATAAATATCAATATAAAATTAAAAATATAAATTGTCATAAATAATCTCCTTTTTATTTCTTACATAATTCTTTTAATAATTCATAGAACTTAATTGATTCTGATTTAATATCAAACCCCGAATTCTTTAATTTTTCATATTCTGATTTTCTATCACTTGTATCAATATTTTTTATTTCATCTATCCATCTATCAAGATCATTTAAGGATAAAAATTTAGTTTTGCTTAAAATCTTTGTTTCACTTGAAACGTTAGTTGAAGCAATACACTTCAATCCAGACATTTGAGCTTCAACCAATGTTACTGGAAATCCTTCGTGATATGATGGTAATAAAAAGCAATCTGCCATAGAATAAAAATTATTAACATCTTTTCTAATACCTAAAAAAATCACATTTTTAACATTTAATTTATTACTATAATCTTTTATTTCATCAAACAAATCGCCAGTGCCGGCAAGAATTAAACAATATTTATCATTCGGCATTTTAGAAATAAGATCTATTAAAAATTTATGATTCTTTTCATATGAAAATCTTCCAGCATGAAACAAACAAATCTTATCTTGAACATCATATTTTTTCCTTAGTTGTGCTCTTATATTGGATGAAAAAGAAAATTTATCTAAATTAATAGCATTATGGATAATTACATTCTTTGGATATTGTTCTTTCCATTTTTTACCATATAGCCATATAGAAGCAGACTTTCCACATGCAAAAAAATTTGTAGCATTTATAAACAATAATTTTCTACAAATACTATTATATATTCTTTTTATTATCCCTTTTGGAGGATTGCAACCATGAGAATGAACAATCCTAACCTTAATTTTTTTACACTTCGCAATAAATAAAGGTATCCAAGAAATAAAATTCTGATGACAATAAATAATATCGTATTCATTCGTTATAATATTTATTAATTCTTTAATATTTTTAAATAAATTCGTTTTTTTAGGAGTCAAATGATATATTTTTGAACCTTTTCTTTTTAAATTTTCTTCTAATATACCTATTTTATTACCATAGACAGCAAAATCAAAAGTTATGTCATCATTTGGGAAATGGTTATAATAATTTGTTAGCATCATTTCAACTCCACCACCATCCAAAGATGAAAGAATATTTAATACTTTTATCATTTTAACCTCCCTATTATTTTTCTATAATATTTATCTCTTTTATTTAGTAAAATAGTTTGATTAAACTCACTCGATTTTTGAATACTATACTTAGTAGACTCATATATATTTTTGTTAACTAATAAATTTTTCATTTTTCTATATAGGTCTTTATAATTCTTTTTTTTGAATACATATTGATGGTTAACTAATTCTGGAATTCCTCCAACATTTGATCCTATAACAGGACATCCAACACTCATAGCTTCAACAATTACTCTTCCATGGGACTCGGCAATACTAGGTTGTACATAAACATCTATTTTTTTTAAAAATTCAAATATTTTATCATGTGGCATTGGTCCAAGGAACCTAATATAATCATCCATCTTATGTTTTTTTACCAAATGTTTTAATTTATTTCCTTTTCCATTACCAACAAAATCTACTTCTATGTTATAGCCTTCTTTAATTAACTCTCTAGCAGCTAAAAGCAGATATTTTTGTCCTTTATATTTCATATCTATATTTGAAATATTTCCAAATATGATTTTCCTTGTATTTATATTACTATATAGTTTTAATCGATTCTCTAATATATTTTTTTCATTATGTATAACCACATCAGAACAAGATAAACATATATTATTATTTGGATATCTATTTTGCAAAAATGCTTCTGAAACATAGGAAACAGCATATGCTTTTTTTACCACTTTTTTTGTTAATATATACATAATTGGCGCTAAAAGTTTTCCTTTTAGACTATGATACCAAAGACAATCAAAAGCACAAGATACAGACTCAACTATATATTTCTTATGATATTTTTTTGCATAATAAGCTGCAATAGTACCAATGAAACTATGACATCTAATTATAGCAATATCGCATCTTTTTATTGCATTCTTAACTTTTTTTATAGACTCTTTGTATGATAAAGCACAATTAAAATTAATATTTTTTACTTTTACTAAATTAGAAACCAATAATTTTTCATTTTTATAACTTTTATATCTAGTTACAATTTCAACACTTTCAAAATATTTTAAATAGAATTTAAATAAATCTTCATTTAGCGTTCCAGAAGTATAATACTCATCATTCTTTTTTATAAAAATAGAATCGTGAAAAAAAGCTGCTTTCATATTATATCTCCTTTATTTTTTCAATCATTTCCTCATATTTATTATTTGCATGTGAAATATATTTTTTAATTTTACCTCTTACCTCACTACAATTAGTATCTAATTGTTCAAACTTCTCAACTAATTTTTCATATGATAATTCTCCTATTTTGATTGCATATTCTTCTAAATTCATATCCTTCATTATGCCATCGCCCTTGTTACCACCATACGTAACAGCAATACATGGTATTAATTGTTCTATCGAAAAGATTACAGAATGAAATCTTGTTCCAACTACATATTTACATTTTCCGTATAAATATTTTAGGTTGTAACAATTCAATGTATCATCTTTTATCTTAAAAACATTTTTCTTATCATCAATCATTTCTAATATTTCATCAATACACCTCTCATCATTTTCGTGATCATTTTCAGCTCTAGTATGAACTACTAAAAGAATTTTATATTTTTTATTTTGAAGATAAGAAATAAATTTAACAAATCCTAATTTATAGTCATAGTACTTTTGTTCAGGATTTTCATATGAGTAAAACCTATATGGTCGAACTGTAATAGCAATAATATCATCTTTTTTTTCATTTATTCCAAGATTTAATAATAGGTTATTAACCTTTTCATTTTTTTCTTCATTATGTAAAAAGAATGCTAAATCAGGATATAAGTCTATCTCTCTATTTAAAGTATTTGTCTTATTACTAGCTGAAATACTCTCTCTAGCAGAAACGAATTGACATTGATTCATTATTTTATTAATTAATCTAATATTACTTTTGCTTTTAAATGGACCAAAAGAATTAGGCATTATATAAACTTTTTTCTTCATTTTTATTGCCAATCTTATATGAAAAGTTTGATAATACATAGTATATCGCCCTATTAACCCTCCAGAATAATCATGTAGAAACCCTCCACCTTTTACAAAAATGTATTTTGCATTTTTATATAAATTAATTGATTTTTTCGTTTCTGAAGGCAAAAAAACACTTATAATATTTCTAGTAAAATTATGAAGTAACAAAGATGAAGTTATATAATCAAATAAAGCAATAATACCCCATCTAATTTTTAAAAATATTCCGTATTTAACATTAGAACTCTTTTTGTCAAAACGAGAAGGATGCTTTAATATATCAGAAAATTTTCTTAACCCATAGTTTTCACACTGAATTGTTTCTCCTGTACTCATCATATAACAAATATTATTCTTCTCAATCTTATCAATTACCTTTTTTGTTTCCAATACTAAAGCTTGATCTCCTCGATTTAAATCTGTGCATGTAGGAATTATTAAAGCAATTTCTTTTTTACTATATATATCATCCATTTTAGTCATTATTTTATTTAATAAATAATTATTTATCTCTTTTTTACTGTTTTTTGAAAACTGAATTGTTTCTTTATCATTCTGATATATTTTTTCAATAGAATTTGAAAAACTTGTAGAATCTTTTATTTCAATTAAATAACCATTATATTTATTTTTAACCAAATCTCGATTTCCTCTACAATCTGAAGCTACTATAGGTAATCCAATATACATTGCTTCCATTATATTAACAGGTAATCCTTCTTGATTTGCAGATGATAGCGCAACATTTGCTATTTTCAACAATTTTGGAATATCTTTTCGGTATCCGAGAAAATGTACTTGTGAAGATAATTCTAATTCTTTTACTAACTTTTGACATTTACCATTTAAACTATCTTTTCCTGGTAATAATAAGTGAATATCCTTATGACTTCTTAATAATTCAGCAATAGCATTAATTAACCACATTTGTCTTTTTCTTGCGGAAATTTCTGCTGGATATATCATCACAAAATCTTCATCTTTCAAATTTAATGATTTTCTCAATTCTTTTTTATCTTCATTGCTCATAGAAAAATCAAATTTATTTTCATCTATACCAACTCCAGGTACATAATGAACTTGACAATTGAATTTTTTTCTGGCTAATTCATAGTCTTCCATATTTATTGTAATCAAATCATCAGTAATTCTAGACAATAACTTTTCGATTGGATAAAACAATAACCAATTTTTTAATGAAGCTCCCTTATAAAAATGAAATCCATGTGCAGTATAAATAACTCTTGTACCACTTTTTCTAGCACTTTTTGAAGCAAGCCTAGTAACAACACTTCCCATAGGCGTATGTGTATGAATAATATCATAATGCTCTTCATTAATTACTTTACGAAGTTGTTTAATTGCTCTTATATTATTAAATTTAAAAGGTGATCTTTCAAAAGATACTTTTATTTTCTTATCACAATATGGAATTTCTTCATCTCCATTTGTTGCAACATGCACTTCATAACCTTTATCTTTAAAATATTTTAAAAATGGAATATGAAATTGTAATATATGTGAATCAACTGTAGCTGTAAATAATACTTTTTTCATTATGCACCACTTCCAATTAATATGCCTTCAACAATGGAACTATTAGAACTTTTGTTGTAATTATCATCTGCAATATACTCTGACGTTGTTTTGTTTTTTTTCTTATATGATATTTTTTTAATAAATTCTCTATTTTTCTTCTTTTGAATATGTTGTCTTTCTAGTATTCTTAGTTCTTCATGAATAGCAGATTTACTATTACTAAAACCTTCTCTCTTAATAACACTTTTTATTGTTTTAAAAAATATGTATAAGTCCATTTTTAATGATATGTGGTCTACATATTTGACATCAATATTAATTCTATCTTTGATATTTAGATTATTCCTACCACTACATTGTGCTAATCCAGTAATTCCTGGTAGTACTTCTAATCTTCTCATTTGATGTTTAGTAAAATATTTAGCATAATCAGTTATCCAAGGCCTTGGCCCAATAAAACTCATTTCTCCTTTAAGAATATTAAATAATTGAGGTAATTCATCAAGAGAAGTTTTTCTTATTATCCTGCCTACTTTAGTTATTTGATCTTCTTCTTTTGTATTATAGAAGTCATTACTAGCAGTCATACTTCTAAATTTATATAAAGTAAATACATGATTATTTTTTCCACTTCTTATTTGTTTAAATATAACTGGTCCTTTAGTTTCTAGTTTAATAGCTATTGAAACAATTATAAATATAGGTGATAATAAAACTAATAATATTATAGCTAGCAATAAATCTAATATTCTTTTAATAAATTTCTTATACATTTATACTCCCTACCTACTCCATTATTTTTTCTTTCTTGTTAGAATTAATCCAAATAATAAGATTGTTGAAAAAATAATAACTAAAATTATCCATTTCCCTTTATAAGTATTCTTTTCTTTATAATTAGTATTATCTATTTCTACATCAGAGATATCTTTTAAAATATTTACTTTAATGATATAGTCTATTTTATTACCCTTATCATCAGTAATAGTTATATTTATTTTATTATCTTCTAATGTAGCAATTTCTTGATTAGATATTTCTACTTTATATGATTCATTAATAGCTATTGGTTCTAAATCTAATTTTTCTATATCATTATTAATAGTTATTGTATATTCAAAAATATCTTTTTGAATATTTATTTTTACAAGGTCTGATTTAATTTCTTTTAAGACATTTTTATCAAATTCTTTTGTTTCTTCCTGTTCATCTTCTTTTGGCTTTTCAATTTCATTTGTTTCTGTATTAGTCTCTCTGTTATTTAATACTGTAACATTTATATTTTGACTAGTAAGATTAATAGTTTCTCCTGATTCGGTATATCCTATGGCACTATGTATATTAACAGTTCCGGCATTATCTTTTGGATCATCTACAACATTAATATTTATATTTCCTAAAATAATATTGCCATTAATTGGTTCTGAAAAAATTATTTTATGTTTTATACCATTAGGATTAGAATCTGTATAATTAGGATTAACTATAAAACTTGCTGGTATATCATAAGTTGTATATACTAAAGTGAATTCTACGCTAGTAAGCATTTCTTCACTATTAGTAGACAATTCTATACTTTTTCTATCTGATTTAGGAATCTCAATATTATTTTCGCTAACTGTTAAAGCTAATACACCAGTAGTTAACATAAAAAATGTAACTATTAAACAGATAAACTTTAAAAAATATTTCACATTATCACTCTACCTATTATGTACTACCTATTTTGGTAGTATTTTACCTTAAGTTAATTATAGCAAAAATGTAGAAATATGTCTACTATAAATGGAATATAACGTAAAAAATATGTAAATTATTTTGGCAAAAAAAACAGGTATAAAAACCTGTTAGTAATCTTCTCTATCTCTAATAAACGGAGGAATATCTAATTCATTATCTTCATCAGATGTATCTTTATACATTTCATCTCTATTAGTAGAATTAAAACTATGATATAATGGTTCGCTTGGTTGTTCAAATCCAGTGGCTATAACTGTAATTATTACTTCATCGTTTAAATTTTCATTTATAACGGCTCCAAATATTGTATTTATATCGGTATTAGCAGCTGATCTTATTACTTCAGCAGCTTCTTCCACTTCAAATAATGTAAGTGATGAACCTCCTGTTACATTTATGATGGCATCTGTAGCTCCATTTATTGATGTTTCTAGTAGTGGACTAGATACGGCTTGTTTAGCAGCTTCAACAGCTCTATTTTCACCTGAACCTACACCTATACCTATTAATGCATTTCCTCTATCTTTCATTACAGCTTTAACGTCAGCAAAGTCTAGGTTTACTAAGCCTGTAATTGCAATTAAGTCAGATATTGATTGAACACCTCTATGTAATATGTTATCAACTTCACGGAATGCTTCAAGCATTGGTGTTGACTTATCAATTAATTCTCTTAATCTATCATTAGGTATTACGATTAGGGTATCTACATGTTTTTTTAATTCATCCAAGCCAGCAATAGCTTGTTCCATTCTTTTCTTTCCTTCAAAGCTAAATGGTTTTGTAACTATACCTACGGTTAAGGCTCCTAAGTCTTGAGCTACTTCGGCAATTATTGGTGATGCACCTGTTCCAGTTCCACCGCCCATTCCACAAGTAACAAAGACCATATCGGCTCCTTTTAATGCATCTTCTATTTCAGCTTTGCTTTCTAGTGCTGCTTCTCTTCCTATTTCAGGATTTGCACCAGCACCTAATCCATCAGTTAGTTCACTTCCTAACTGTATTTTTGTTGGAGCTAATGAATCGTTTAGGACTTGTAAATCAGTATTGGCAACGATAAAATCAACACCTTTTAGTCCTGAATTTATCATACGGTTAACAGCATTGCATCCCCCACCACCAATACCAATTACTTTGATTTTAGCCAACTGATTCATTTCCAAACCAAACATATTATTCATTATTTTTCCTCCTTATTTTTACCAAAATTTTTAAACATTCCAGCTATACCCACTTTATCTCTTCTTGTTTTTGATTCAGGAGTTAACAATAACTCTTCATCCAAAGGACTAATCATAGAATAATCTTTTCCTCTTATAGTCATCTTTTCTATAAAATACTTTATACTACCAAAAGCACTTATATACTTATTATCTCTTATGCCAATATCCTTCATTAAGTATATTATAACATCTTTCCCAAGAATTTCATATACTAAATTTTTAAAATATTTCATTTCTGTTGTTCCACCAGTAATAATTATGTATTCAATATTCTTCTTAGTTAGTAACAATATCTGCTTCTTAGCATAATTAAGTATCTCTGTAAGTCTACTCATAACTACTTCTGTAACTTCTAATTGGCCTATCTTAATTAATTTTTCATCATTATTTTTTATTTCATAAGTATCAGTCAAGGTAACAAATCTTTTATGAGCAAAAGAAAATTTTTCTTTTATTGTTCTGGCATCAATTACATTAATACCGAATACATAAGCAATATCTTTCTCAACATTATGTCCACCTATCTGTAATACCTCAGTATTCATTAATTTACCTTTATTAAATACAGATACATTAGTTATGTCATGACCTATATTAATAATAGCACCAACTTTATTTTTGATATTATCCCTTTTTACTTCACTATAATCAGATAACCCTGATAAAGTAATATCTACAACCTCTAGACCGGCACTTTCCATAACACTTACCACAGAAAAAATATTCTTCTTAGGTACTGTTATCATTATTCCTTTTATTTCTAGAGTATTTGCTTTTAGACCAACAGGATATTCTACACTATCACTCTCATTAATTACAAATTCTAAAGGTAGTACTGTTACCAATTCATAATCACTATCTATTTTACCATATACTGAAGACTTAATAACTTTATTTATGTCTTCAGTAGTTATTTCTTCATTAATTTCTATTTTATTAGTAACATACATAAACTTAGCATTATAACTTGGTACATTAACAATGACTTTTTTTATTTGAAATCCTAAGTCATTACTAACTACTTTTATTCCATCCTTTATTGAATTTACCATTAAATTAGAGTCTATTATTAACCCTTTTCTTATTCCTTTTGATTTTATGGAAGAGGAATGTAAAATATGCAATTTTTCTTTATACAATTCTGCTACGACAAATTTAATAGTATCTGATCCAATATCAATACTAGTATATATTTTTTTCATGATATCGACTCTCCTAAAATGATACAATTTAATTATACAATAACTAGATTGATAAATCAATAAAATATTTTGGTAAAAATGTAGTATTACAATTGATGTGAAACATTTCTGTAGTAAAAAAGTGATTCAAGTCGATAATATTGAGTCACAAATCAAATTCTAAATTAATATTTATAAAATTTATGTATTAATTATATTTTCTAGCTTATTTATTCTACTTATCAATAAAGTACATATCTTATTAATTCTTCTATCTGTCATTCTAGTTATACTTTGATATTTATGTAATAATTCATTAAATTCGTCTACTACCCCATCAAGTTTAGATAAATCAATTCTTTTTATATCTTTAATTTTTGAAATAATAAAATCAAAATCATAAACATTATAAAAGAATCTTCCTTGACTATTTATTATTAATTCTTCTTCATTATAATCCAATATATTTAAAGATTGTCCATTGTTAAATATTGGGGCTATATCAATCCAATTTAAATTATTAACATTTCTTATTATTCCAAAATTATTTAGATGTCTATCTTCATTTAATATTAAATAATCAAGTATAAACATATTTTCTAATTTTTCTCTAACATTATTAATACCTTTATTTTCTAAAATTTTAATATATTCTTCATAAGCATTTTCTTTTTTTTGAATTTCATATAATATTTGATGTGCTGGAATAAGTTCTGTATCTGTATTGATAAAACATTCACATTTAGATACTACTTTTTCATTAATGACTTCAATAATATATTTTATAAGGTTTAATCCTAATCTTTCACATATCATACTAGCTAGTACTTCATTAAAAGGTTGCATTACTTCATTTTTATATCCACCTTTTAATAAATATCTTTTGTTATTTTCAATTATCCATGTTTTCTTTAATCTCCCATCAGTGGTATTATTCGGTGATATTAGACTAATTTTTGTACTACTATCTACTCCACTACTAAATGTAGCATTAGTAAACTTTGAATCTTTAAAATCATGTTCAAAGAAATTTATATCTTTATATTCAATATTTGAATCAGCTGGTTTTACCCAATATTGGTCCGACAATGACAATCCGAATGCCTTATCTAATAATTCTTCAGGAGATGAAATATTCAACTTGACAAGTAATAAATCTAAATCATCTTTCCATGAAGGAATACTTCTTCCTTTAAACCAATTTGTAAGTACTGGCGTAATATTTTTATCGTTATTATAACTATTGAATAAGATTAACGGAGCATAATCTATATTTTTTATTTCATATAAGTAAAAACTTTTAATACATCGTTATATTCTGCAACCAATACTTCTGTATTCTTATTCATTAAAATACATTTCATATAACAAATATTAATCATTACATCAATTATTTGCTAATATTTTTTTATTCTTTTTGTATATGTATTAAATTGGGATATTATATAAAAAGAAATAATCTTAATAGACTATTTCTTAATATGATGATACATTTATTTTAACTTTTTTATTATCATATAAACTAGAACTTGCTTGAACTACTGTCCTAATTCCACTTATTACTTTTCCATTTTTGCCAATTACTCTACCCATATCATCTTCTTGTATTAATACCTCTATTTGTACAGTATTTTCTTCTTCTGTATCAAATTGTTTTACCGATACTGTTTCTGGATCAGCAACTAATCTTTTTATAATTGCTTCAGTTAATTCTACTAAATTCATTATTTACCCATCTTTGATTCATGGAATTTTTTCATAATTCCAGCATCACTCAATAAATTTTTAACAGTATCCGTAGGTATTGCTCCGTTATTTAGCCATTTTAAAGCTAACTCCTCGTTAATTTTAATTTCGGCTGGTGTTGTTAATGGATTATAAGTTCCAATTTGTTCAACAAATCTTCCGTCTCTAGGACTTCTTGAATCAGCAACTACTAAACGGTAAAATGGTGCTTTCTTTGCTCCCATTCTTGTTAATCTAATTTTTGTAGCCATAATTTCCTCCTTACATAGTTAAAATTCTAACATAATTATATTGTTGTGTCAACCTTTTTATGTTACACTTATATATTTTTTAAAATTAATTTCTTATTTTTCATTATCTTTTTTATTATTATAAATTCTTCTTAATGTTTTAGCAAATTTTACTCGTTCTATATTTCTATATAAATCTGTATTTTGTGAATATTCAACTATTTGATTTGATATAATTCTTCCCTTTTCTTTTGGTTTTGCAATCTCATAGGCTAATTTTTGCATTCCTGTCATTTCAAAACACCACCTAGATTCTATAATAGTTTTATAAAATTCATTTAATCCAAATGGATATTTTTCTGGATTAGTATAATATTGTTGTTTTCTTACATTATATAAAACCTTTAATAATATATTAGCAGATAATGGTTTATTAAAATATTCCACCAATGGTATTAGTTCTTCAATAACTTTATCTGTATCTACTTCTAATAATGATTTAGTTATTCCTTGTCTGTATAAAATTAATCTAAATTTATCTATAAGTTGTTTGTTATAAACTAAACTTGACATATAATTTATCGATTTTATCATCTCTTCTGGTACTTTTTCTAATCCCTCTTTAATAATTTCTTCAAACTTATATGCTATATCATCAGAAAAGCAAGGAAAAACCCTATCAATTAATCTTCCTTTGTCCATTAAATCCATTGCTGTTTTTGTCATAGCAAAATATCTATATGAAAATAAATAAGTATTATCATTTTCACTTTTTTTGCTATCCCATGTAGGATCAAAATAATAGACACCATCGACAGCATATTTTTCATCTTTAATATATACTTCGTTTCTTGCATGACCTCCATTTTTATTAGGATAATATAAGTATACTTCATGAGAACTTATACCAAGTTTTTCTAATATAGTTCTAAATATTTTTGCGTATCCTACACATACAATTTTATTTCCAAGTAAGACTGATGATAGATTTCTAGATATGTTTTTATCTTCGTTTTCATCAACTTCAGCATATACCTTATCTCTTACTATGTCATAAACATACATTATTTTTTCCATTGGTGAAAAATTAAACTTTTCTATATCTTTTACTATATCATCTATTACTTTTACAGTAGCTTTATATTCTTCAAAGCTTATTAATTTATCATTACCTACCACATTAAAATAAATATTTGAAGTATCATTACCAAAAGTATTAATTATTTCTGTTACTATTTCTGCTTTCAATTCTAATATATCATTAAATATTATCTTCTTCGTTCTTAAAATTTTATTTGCTTTTACATATTCACATATTTTTTCAACATCAAAATTAAAAGTAACATATTCAGTATTTTGCAAAAGTTCTAACGTTCTGTTTTTGTATTGTTTAAAGAATGTTTTACTTTCTTCATCTTCACAGCAATCTATTACAGCTTCAATACTTGCATTTAAATCTCTTTCATTCCCTTCACCAATATTTAAAATTAAATTTACAAATTCTTCACTTAAATCAGTACATATAGATATTTCATAGTCATAAGGATCTAATCCTTCAGAAATATTGTATTTAGTACTTTCATATTCATCAAAATCACTTAATATTAATTTACCTCTCATTAAAATCCTCCACTTTAAACATTGACAATATATTATTAAATACATTGCACTGCAATTGCAGTTATTATAACATAATTTTTTTAGAAATCAAATTTTAAAAAATATGACACTTTACTTTTGTAATAGGTTTTGCTATAATTAAGTGGTAAGAAAAATTATGTCCTCGTAGCTCAGCGGATAGAGCACTCGCCTCCTAAGCAAGTGGTCGGTGGTTCAAGTCCACTCGGGGACGCCATATTTGTATATAAAATAAAAACGATTTAGAGAAATTTGATAAATTCTTAAATCGTTTTTATTTTTGTGGTATTATTTTATTTTCAAGGAATAAGTCAATAAATGGTAAGACAACCATTTAAAGTTTTTTAATATATTTTTTATTTATTATATAGTTCTTTATAATATGTATTTGATTTTAATAATTCTTTATGTGTTCCACAGGCTATTATATTTCCTTCTTCCAATAAATATATTTTATTTGAGTTAATTATCGTAGATAGTCTATGTGCTATTGTTATTATGGTAAAATTCTTGGAAATTGACTTGATAGCAGTTTGTATTTCGTCTTGTGTTATGTTATCAAGAGATGAAGTTGCTTCATCAAATAAAAGTATTTTACTTTGTTTTAACAATGCCCTTGCAATTGCTAATCTTTGTTTTTGTCCTCCCGATAAATTTACTCCTCCTTCTCCTAGCAAAGTATTATATTTATCTGGAAGAGTCTCAATAAAATCATGAATTCTAGCAGTCTTACAAGCATTAATTATGTCATCATCTGTAATATTTTTATCAATTAATTTTAAATTATCTTTAATTGACAAATTAAAAATATAGGGATTTTGACTTATAATTGAAATACTATCTATCAGTGTCTTTTGATTTAATTTTTTAATATCAACACCATCTATGGTTATTATTCCTTCATAATTATCATAACTCTTTGTTAGTAAATTAAATAATGTACTCTTACCACTTCCACTTTTTCCTACTAAAGCGACATCTTCTAAGGAGTTAACTTTAAATGATACATTATGTATAATTTCTTTTTTATTATAAGCAAAACTTACGTTTTTAAATTCTATTTCTCCTTTTATATTATCTATACTTTCATTTCCATATGTTTCTATAGGAAACTTTTTATTATCAAATAATTCCATAATTCTATTTTTGGCCACTTTATATTTAACCAAATATTCTTTTAAAGAAGTATAACTAAATACAAGTGAAAAGATATCATTCCTATACATAAATATAATTAGAAAAGTAGTTAGAGTTAATTTATTAATATTTATTAAAAATATTCCTAGAAATATAATTATAAATATTAATATATCTTTTACTATTTCAGTGGTATTATATATGTTCATTCTTGATATAGAAATCTTTGTATCTAGTTTTGATTGTTTATCTAGTGTTTCACTTGTCATTTTATTTACTTTATTAGTAATACCTAGTAATTTTATATCTCTTATTCCTCTTAATATTTCATTTAAAATAGTACCACTTTTTTCTCTTTGAATCTTTGATTCTTCTTCTAATTTTTCAAATTTCTCATAAGCATATTTCTCATAGAAATAAATAATGATAATTCCTAAAATATAAATAAGTCCTGTTATGATATTTAAATACATTACATAAGCTAGCATAAAAACTTCTGTTATTATATTAAAAATATTATATTGAACTACACTAAAAACAGAAAATATACCTTCTGGATCATTTTTAATTCTTTCTTGGAATTTTCCTGATGGTATTTCATCAAAATTTTTCATTTTAAGTTTAAATAATCTTTGTATTATGTCATATCTTATATCATAAAGAAGTTTCTCATGAATTTTTCCTAATAATTTAATTGCCAGTTTATTAATTAATACTGATAAAATTGATATTGCAAAAAATATAAAGGTATATTTATAAGCTTCGTTTAAGTTAAAATTTGTTAAACTAGTGAGTAATTTGGCATTGATTATTGGACTAAAGATATTGATTAAAGACAATACTCCATAAGCAATAAATATTAATATAATTAGTTTTTTTATTTTTAATAAATATTTTTTCATTACTGTCACATCCTAATATTTTATATTTTTTTATTGTTTGTTACTCTATAATTATACACATGTTCTTCATTAGTTTCATTCCATTTGTATTCATATTTTTCTTCAGTAACTTCTTCTGTTATCTCTTCACCATCATAATTAATAGTTTTTCCATTACTTATTCCTAAAACTTTTGCTTTCATTTGTATAAATTCATATCTTGAAGGAATAGTTATTATTCCTAACTCTTTAGGGGGAATTAACACATTTTCTACCACCATGTCATTTAAATTATTTGAATCCCATCCATTAATAGTATGACTAAAAAATCTTAAGTAATCATCATGTATATTATCTTCAATAAACTTATTAATTTCTACTTTTTCACTACTAGTACTAGACATGCTAATATTCAACTTATAATTTCTACTATTAATTGGTACAAAAACTATAATTGGTCTTTTGGTTAAAAGTTTTTCTAAAACTTCATAGGCTATTTTCTTTAAATCTTCACTATTATCTAAATCTTTTACTTTTTCATCAATTACTCGTTTATAATAGTCTAATCTTGTTTCTCCTACAATGATTGGAAGAGGATTATCTTGACTTAGTATCCCCAGAAATAATCGCTCTGGAGCATAATTAGAGGCATAAGATATACTTGAGGTACCTGGGGTTGATAAATATATTTCATCATATGAGTTCTTCTGTTGCTTTAAATATCTACTTTGTCCTAAATATTCTTCTAGATAGGTTAATTTTGATTCTAAGTCTTTATCTCTATTATTTTGATGTCCTAATCCGTTCTCTAATATTTTTTCTTTAAATAATCCATTACAAGAATGCGTTAAAAAACCTTTATTCATTGCATTTTCTTTATATTTTTCTTTCCACTCATTATATAGATTTGATATTAAATTCATTAATTCTTCTACTGTATGCATTTTTTTATCTCTTGTAATTATGTAGTATTCTATAATCATCCCTAAATTATTATAGAAAGAATCCATTTGGCTATTATATTTTAGTAGTTCTTCATAAAATCCTTCTGTATCAAATAATTTTTGAATAGTTTTTGATAATTCATGTGCTCTATTTTTTCTAAATAATTCCATTTTGTCACCTTCCTTAATATATATTTATATTATATCATATACTCCTACAATATAATATTAATTCCTATTTTCACTATTCATATTTCTTATTTAATGCTTTATTTACTACATCCATTCTTTGAAAGTTTTTATTTTTTAATTCATTAATATCCATGTACATTGGTTCATAGTAATTACTATCAGTCATTATTTCTAATTCTTCTCCACCTAGACGTGGCTTTCCTTCTATTATTTCACAATGAAAATAGTTTTCTATATCTTTTTCTTTTTCAACTTTACCTAAATAACCTAATATTTTAATTTTAACATTTAATTCTTCCTGTAGTTCCCTAACTACAGCTTTTTCCATTGTTTCACTCTCTTCAATACCTCCACCTGGGATAGCATAATATTCATTCTTATTTCCCACTTCATCAATCTTTCTTCTAAACATAGTTAGCACTTTATTATTATCAATTATAACTGCTCTTGAACTTTCTCTTTTCATATACTCTCCTTAATTAAATTATATCAAAATTATGGTTAAAAAAAAGTACTAAATAAATTTAGTACATTCCTTGTATTTTTTTAATATCAGCATTAGATAAACTATCTAAGCGCCAATTGTTATTTTTATCTTTTGTTACACCTAATTCTAAGGTATAGGTAACTTTATCTTTAGCTTTTTCTAATAAATCTAATTTGGCATCATCATAACTTTCTTTAGTATATTTAGTACTATCATATGTTAAATCTGATATACTTTTTTTATAATCTATTACTTCTATTTGTACTGTTACGATAGCATGATCACCATCTATTTTTTCATTTTTTATTTCATAAGTTAAGTTTCTATATTGATCTTCTAATAATTTTTTATATTTTTCTACTTGTGTATCAGTTAAATTTTGTTCTTTTAATACTTCATTAATATCAGACTTAATGTCATTATCTAATGTTTGATACTTTGAAAATAAATCTTCTACTTTTGAAGTTGGGGTATTAGACATGGTGCATCCCATTAATAAAAATACTGCTAAGGCTACTACTACATATTTTAGTTTTTTCATATTATCACCATTAGTAATATATGCCAAAAAAAGTAAATTATACCTAAAAATTATAGTTATTTAATATATTAATTATCATATCTTTATCAAAGCCATTATTATATAAATTATTATATATTTTAGATTTTAAGATATTGCTAGAATATTTTCTATTACTTTTAATCATTTTATTTATTTGTTTATCTATCTTACCTATAAGTATTTCTTCATCTATATCTTTTATATATTTATCTATTATTTCATTATCAATATTATATTTATTTAATTCTTGTCTTATTCTATATGGACCATAGGAAGTAAAATTTATTTTATCTTTAATAAAAGCTTTAGTAAATACTTCATCATTTATTAAATTATTTTTAGTTAATTTATCAATTATATCTGCAGTATTATCTATATTTAGTTTTTTTAAATAGTCTATTATTTCTTTTTTACTTCTTAATCTAACACTAATATATTTAACACATTTGTTATAAATATTTGCATTATCATTTTCTTTTAATATTTTATTTAATAAAGTATTATCTATTTCTTTTTTATATAATAAATTATTATTTATTATAACATCTGAGTTTATTTTTAGAATAGTACCATCACTTAAATATATTTTATATTGTCCATTATTTATTGATTCATATTTTTCGATTTTCATATTGCCTCTATTTTTTATATTCAATTAATTCATTACCCTTTACTAAGTATCCAGGATTACCAATTTCTAATAATGGTTTATCTATCATACTATCACTATAAGTTTTTCCTACTTCATAGTTTGGATAAATACTTTTGAATAATGTTATTTTATTTTCTCCTCTAGAATGAATTCCTTTTATTTTGTTTTCTTTAAAATCATATTCTGTTGCTATTAGATTTTTAATTTTTAATCTATTACATATTTCTCTTATTAAAAATTCATAATTAGCTGTTATAATAACATCATTTTCTTCTTTTTGTTCTATATACCATTTTTTTATTTTATGTTCATTTTCATTCCAAAAATCTTTTACATATTTATCTAAATCTTTAACATCTTTTAAGAAATAAAATAATTTATCTTTTATATCTCTAGTAGTTCCTTTTTTAAATAATATTTTTATTCCTGTAGGAATACTTTTTAATACATTAGGAAATACCAAAAAGGGTCTTCTTCTTAACATATATTTATAGAAGTCATACCCACTATCTCCATCATATATTGTTTTATCAAAATCATAAATATTTACTTTCATTATTATACCTCTATTTAAGTATATAACAATAAATAAATTTTAACAACAAAATTTTTTATTAATATAAATTAATCTAGATTATAAATCCAACTGATTTTCTTTGTTATTACTTCAAAGGCTAATTGTGGTGCTATGTTAACTACAATTCCTATATTTTTTCCTTTATATTTTTTTAAATATCATCATTCTTATTCTTTTGTCTTGTATTCTAGGTACATTTGGAAATGCTATATTTGCACTATCATTACTATTATTAATTTAATTCTTTTCTAAATGTTTTTCTATTGCATTAGTTATTTTTAGCAATCTCTATTGACAATTGCTAATTTTGTGCTATAATTATAAATAGTTAAAGGAGGGATAAGATATGAATCCAGAATATGAAGAATCATTGAAAGATGTTTTAAAGAAGTATGGTCGTGATATTACTGAATCTGTTCGCAATGGTAAAGTTGATCCTGTAATTGGAAGGGATGAAGAGATTAGAAATATTACTAGAATTTTATCTAGAAAAACTAAGAATAATCCTGTTCTTATTGGTGAACCTGGTGTTGGTAAGACGGCTATTGTTGAAGGACTTGCAATGCGTATTATTAAGGGTGATGTACCTACTAGTTTAAAAGATAAAAAGATTTGGGAACTGGATATGGGTGCTTTGGTGGCTGGTGCCAAATACCGTGGTGAGTTTGAAGAGAGACTTAAGGCAGTATTAAAGGAAATTAAAGAATCTAATGGCGAAATAATTATGTTTATCGATGAGATACACATGATTGTAGGCGCTGGTGCTGTCGAAGGGGCTATGGATGCTGGTAATATGCTTAAGCCAATGCTTGCACGTGGTGAGATACATTGTATAGGAGCTACAACTTTAAATGAATATAGGAAATATATTGAAAAGGATGGTGCACTTGAAAGAAGATTTCAAAAAGTACAGGTATCTGAACCTACAGTAATGGACACTATTACTATTCTAAGAGGGCTTAAATCTAGATTTGAAGTGTTTCATGGTGTAAATATTAAAGATAAGGCTTTAGTAGCTGCTGCAACATTATCTGATAGATATATTACAAATAGATTTTTACCTGATAAAGCTATAGATTTAATTGATGAAGCATGTGCTACGATTAAGGTACAAATGGAATCTGTACCTGTAGAATTAGATAATTTAAATAGAAGTATTATGCAACTTGAAATTGAAAAAGAAGCTTTAAAAAAGGAAAAAGATGATATTTCTAAAAATAGAGTTATTGAGATAGATAATAATCTTGCTGAACTTAAAAATAAGGCTAATGATCTTAATAATAAATGGGATATGGAGAAAAAGCAGAATGCTTTAATTAGTAAGAAAAAGGAAGAATTAGATAGAGCACAATTTGAACTTGAAAGAGCAGAAAATAATTATGATTTAGAAACTTCTGCTAAATTGCGTCATGGTGTTATACCTGCTCTTCAAAAAGAACTTGATACTTTGCAAAAAGAAAATGTTTCTGATATATTGAGTGATACTGTTGATGAAGAGAGTGTTGCTCAAATTATATCTAGGTGGACAAATATTCCTGTTAGTAAGTTGGTTGGTTCTGAAAAGGATAAACTTTTAAATTTGGAAAGTAATATGAAAAAAAGGGTTATGGGTCAAGATAAGGCGCTACATTTAGTTAGTGATGCTATAAAGAGAGCTAGAGCTGGTATTAAAGATCCAAATAGACCAATTGGTTCATTTATCTTCTTGGGACCTACTGGTGTTGGTAAGACAGAAGTTGCTAGAACGCTTGCTTATGAATTATTTGATAATGAAAAACATATGATTAGAATTGATATGTCTGAATATATGGAAAGTCATTCTGTAGCAAGACTTATTGGTTCTCCTCCAGGATATGTTGGATATGATGATGGAGGACAGTTAACTGAAGCGGTTAGAAGAAACCCTTATAGTATTGTTTTATTTGATGAAATAGAAAAAGCTCATAAAGATGTCTTTAATATATTACTTCAAATACTTGATGATGGTAGAATTACTGATAGTCAAGGTAGAACAGTAGATTTTAAAAATACTATTATTATAATGACTTCTAATTTAGGCAGTGAATATATTCTAGAAAATAATAGTAATTCAGATGAAATGGTTATGCAAGAATTAAAACATACTTTTAGACCAGAATTTTTAAATAGAATAGATGAAATTATAATATTTAATTCATTATCTAAAGATGTTGTTTATACTATTCTTGATAAATTAATTCATGATATTGAATTAAGGCTTCAAGATAAAAGAATTAAAATTAATCTTACAGACAATGCTAGAAAGTATATAATTGATAATTCTTATAATGAAATTTATGGTGCTAGACCAATTAAGAGATATGTCAGTAGGAATGTTGAAACTATGATAGCAAATATGATTATTGAAGATAAGATTATGTATAATAGTACAATTACTATTGATGTAGAAAATGATAAATTAAAAATCACCAATTAAGGTGATTTTTTTGTTATATAAAAAAGATAAGTATTAAACTTACCTTATACTAATTCTAAGATAACAAGTAATGCGTTATCTCCTTTTCTTTCTTTATATTTAGTGATTCTAGTATATCCACCATTTCTTTCTTTATAACGAGGTGCTAATTCATTAAATACTTTATTAACACATTCTTTATCATTATGTAAGAAAGCTAAGGCTAATCTACGAGATACTAAAGAACCGTTTTTTCCATATGTAACCATTTTATCAAAGCTTTTTCTAACTTCTTTTGCTCTTGTTTCAGTAGTTATTATTCTTTCGTTTAATATTAATTGCTTTGTTAAAGTCGCTAACATACTTCTTCTTTGTTTAGTATTTCTACCTAATTTTCTGTATGCCATTATTTTCCTCCTTAATTAGTCTTCATTTTTGAAGTTTAGACCCATTTCTTTTACTTTATCAATAACTTCTTTTAATGATTTCTTTCCTAGATTTCTAATTTTCATCATTTCATTTTCTGTCTTATCAACTAAATCACGAAGTGTAAGAATTCCTGCTCTTTTTAAACAGTTATATGCTCTTACTGAGAAATCTAGGTCATCTATTGAAGTTTCTAATATTTTTAAGCTAGGATCTTCTACTTTTGAAGTCATTAATCCTGTTTCATCTGCTATTTCATTTAATTCTGCTAATATTTGGAAATGTTCAATTAATATTCTACTTGCTAATGAGATAGCTTCTTCTGGAGTAATAGAACCGTTTGTCCATACTTCTAATATTAATTTATCATAGTTATTGTTTTGACCTACTCTCGCACTTTCAACTTCATAGTTAATTCTTTCAATTGGTGAATATAAACTATCTACAGCTATAACATTCATTTTGTTATTTTTGAATGTTTCTTTGTTTTCTTCACTTCTAGTATATCCTCTACCATTTGCAATAGTCATTTCCATATTGAATGAACCACCTTCAGCTAGTGTAGCAATTACTTGTTCTGGATTAAATATTTCTATATCAGCATCTTTTTCAATGTCACCTGCAGTAACAACACATGGTCCTACGGCTGATACTCTAAGTATTTTATCATAATCATCTGAATGATTTTTTAATACTATGCTTTTTACATTTAAAACGATAGCTGTTACATCTTCAATTACTCCATCTAGTTTTTGAAACTCATGTGCTACTCCATCTATTTTAATACTTGTAATAGCATCTCCAGGTAAACTTGATAACATTACTCTTCTTAAAGCATTACCTAGAGTTGTTCCAAATCCTCTTTCTAATGGTTCAATTTCAAATTTTCCATAAAAATTATCTTTTTGATATTCTTTTACTTTATATTCTGGTTTTTCAAATTTTAACACAATTATTTCTCCCTTCTTTTTATGGACGGCGTCTTTTTGGTGGACGGCATCCGTTATGTGGAATTGGTGTTACATCAGTAATTGTTTTTACTTCTAATCCAACAGTAGCTAAAGATCTGATGGCTGTTTCTCTTCCAGCACCTAATCCTTTTACAAATACATCAACTGTTCTCATTCCCATATCGTAAGCAACTTTTGCTGCTTTTTCTGCAGCCATTCCTGCAGCGTATGGAGTTGATTTTTTACTTCCTTTAATTCCTAGTGTTCCAGCAGAAGCCCAACTTATAACATTGCCATCTAAGTCAGTTACAGTGATTATTGTATTGTTAAATGTTGATTGAATGTGGACTTGGCCAGTAGGAACAGTTTTTTTAACTTTTCTTTTTCTAGCATTATATGATCCCATATAAAATCCTCCTTATTAACTATTTTTTCTTATTAGCTACAACTTTACCTTTACCTTTACGAGTTCTAGCATTTCTGTTTGTTCTTTGACCTCTAACTGGTAAATTCTTTTTATGTCTAGTTCCTTCGTATGAGTTGATTTCCATTTTTGTTTTGATATTCATGTTAACTTCTCTTCTTAAGTCACCTTCAACTGGATATTTTTCAACTTCTTTTCTTATTCTAGATATTTCTTCTTCAGTTAAGTCTTTAGCTTTTTTGTTTTTATCGACATTTGCATCTTTAAGAATTGTATTTGATAAACTTCTTCCAATACCATAAATGTAAGTTAATGCAATTTCGACTCTTTTTTCATTTGGTATATCAATACCTTTAATTCTTGCCATTCTTTCCTCCTAAATTAACCTTGTTTTTGCTTGTGTTTTGGATTTTCACAAATTATCATTACTTTTCCTTTACGCTTAATTACTTTACATTTGGCGCAGATAGGTTTTACTGAAGCTTTTACTTTCATAATTTATCCTCCTATTTTACTTTTTATTATAAGTAATTCGCCCATGTGTTAAATCATATGGTGATAATTCTACAACCACTGTATCGCCTGGTAAGATACGTATATTATTTACACGCATTTTACCAGAAACATGAGCTTCAATAATGTGGCCGCCTTCGAGTTCAACTTTAAATGAACCACCCCTCAATAGTTCTACTACTTTTCCTTGGGCTTCTATTATATCATTTTTACTCAAAATTATCATCTCCTGTTAAAATTTTATAACCATCTTTGGTTATGACAATACTATGTTCAAAGTGAGCAGAAGGTTTATTGTCTCTTGTTACTATAGTCCAATCATCCTCTAATATATATATTTTAGGTGTTCCTAAATTTAACATAGGTTCAACGGCTATAGTCATTCCTTCTGTTAATAGTGGTCCTGTACCTTTTTTTCCATAGTTAGGTACATCTGGGCTTTCGTGTAGTTTACTTCCTACTCCATGCCCTACTAATTCTTTTACTATTCCTAAATTATGCTTTTTTGCATAACATTCAATAGCATTTGATATGTCACCTATATGATTACCTGGTTTAGCTTGTTTTAATCCTTCATATAAGGCTTTTTCTGTATGTTCTAATAAATAACTTACTTCCTTGCTAACATTTCCAACAGGATAAGACCAAGCTGAATCACCATGATATCCATGATAACATGCTCCAATATCTATTCCAATTATATCACCATTCTTTAATTTTCTATTAGATGGTATACCATGTACTACTTCTTCATTTATAGAAGTACATATTGTTCCAGGAAAACCATTATAATTAAGAAATGATGGTGTAGCATCTTTACTTATTATAAAGTCATATGCTAACTTATCTAATTCTTTAGTGGTTATTCCCGGTTTTATATATGGTTTTAAATATTGGTGGGTTTGGTAAACTATATTACCAGCTATTTTCATAAGTGATATTTCATAATCTGATTTTATATTAATCATTTTCTAATATCTCCTTAATTTTTTTATAATCTGACTTTGGAGTAGAATTATCATCTATTTTTATAGTTCTTAATACTCCTAAATCATTATAATAATCTATTAGTTCTTTAGTTTTATTTAGATAAGTATCAAATCTATTTAAGAAAGATTCTTCATTATCATCACTTCTTTTTACTAAAGTACTATTGCAGTAATCACATATCCCAATATTTTTGGGTTTAGAATTTTCAATTATCTCATTAAAGGAAGCTCCACATTTAGGACAAGTTATTCTTCCTAATGCTCTATTTAGGGCTAACTTTTTATCTATATCTAAGTATATTACTACTCCTAGATCTTGATTTAATTCTTTTAATATTTCTTCTAATATTTTGGCTTGAGATATGTTTCTAGGATATCCATCTAAAATAAATCCGTTTTTACAGGTAGATAACTTATTTTTTAGAATTGATTCTAAAACGGAATCACTTACTAAATTACCTTTATCCATATCTTCTTTTATTTGGATACCTATTTCTGTATTCTTTTCTATTTCTTCTCTTAATAAATCTCCGGTTGCGATATGAGGAATATTATATTCCTTACTAATAAACTTAGCTTGTGTCCCCTTACCTGCAGCTGGTGGGGAAATAAATATAATATTCTTCAATTTATCTACCGCCTTTATAATTTCTATTTATTAAACTACTTTCTAGTTGATTATAAGTTTCTAATGCTACCCCAATTACAATTAATATCCCTGTTCCACCAATACTTGCACTAGCTGGTAGTCCTATATCTATAAAACTTGAAAATATTATAGGAAGTCCTGCTATTATAGCAATACTGATAGCTCCGACAAAAGTAATTCTACCTAAAATCATACTTATATAATCTTTGGTTTCTTTTCCTGGTCTTATACCTGGAATATATCCTCCTTGTTTATTAAGGTTTTTAGATAACTCTTCTGGGTTTATTTGTAGGAATGTGTAGAAATAACAGAATACTATTATAAATATAATGTATAATGTAAATCCTACGGGTGTTTTATAATCTATGTACTTAGTTACAAATTTAGCAAATGGTTTGTCTGGACTCATAAGTCCTGCTATAAATGCTGGTATTGTAAATAATACTGAAGATAGTATTACCGGCATAACACTTGCTGAATTTAATTTAAATGGAATATAATTTTGTCTATTTCCATATGCACTTGTTGTTTGATTAGCATATTGAATTGGTATTCTTCTTTCTGATTTTTCAATATATACTATACCTACAATGATAACGATATAGAATAATACAAATAATGCAAAAGATAATATTCCAATAAATAATGAACCAGTTCTTTCAAGAATTAGTGCTTGGAATGTTTCGATAAACATGTTCGGTATTGTTGCAATTATACCTGCCATAATTAATAAACTTATTCCATTACCTATTCCTTTTTGTGTTATTTGGTCTCCTAACCATAACAAGAAAGCTGTACCTGCAGTTAATATTAATGCTGTTTTTAGATAAGTTAGAGCTCCAGCTCCTTTAATGAAAGCAAATGACATTGCAAATCCTTGTAGGAATGCTAAGGCAATACCTAAATATCTATTTATTTGATTAATTTTTTGTCTACCGGCAGGTCCTGAGTCTTTTAATTCGGTAAAATATGGTATTATATCCATTTGTAATATTCCAGTAATAATGGAAGCAGATATATAAGGCATTACTCCAAGTGCAAATATAGAAAAATTCTTTAATGCACCACCAGTAATTGAGTTATATAATTCCCATATACCAAGTCCTGATAATGCTCCTTGTGTTCCTGGTACTGGAATAGTTGTACCTATTATAAATACAAATAAACAACCTAACGTAAATAATATTCTTTTTCTTATATCTTTATTTTTTTTATTAAACAAAAGCTTTAATGATTTAAACATTAGATCACCTCTGTTGTTCCACCAATAGCTTCTATTTTTTCTTTTGCAGTCGTTGAGAACTTGTTAGCTTTTACATTTAGCTTTTTAGTAAGTGTTCCGTGTCCTAACACTTTAATACCATCTAATTGTTTTTTTATTATACCATTTTCTATTAATAATTCTGGTGTAACTTCTGTTCCATCAGCAAACTTTTCTAAGTCTGATAAATTAATTACTGCGTAATTAGTTCTAAAATTATAGTTGTTGAATCCTCTTTTTGATAGTCTTCTGAATAATGGTAATTGTCCACCTTCAAATCCTAATCTTACGCCTCCACCACTTCTAGCGTTTTGTCCTTTTTCACCTTTACCACTTGTTTTACCGTTACCTGAACCAGGTCCACGGCCTACTCTTTTTCTAGATTTTGAATTTGTAGAAAATTCATTATATCTTAATTCATTTAATTTCATTATCCTAAAATCTCCTCTACTGAGCGTCCTCTTAATTTTGCAACGTGGCTTGGTGATTTTTGATTTGCTAAGCATTTTAAAGTGGCTCTAGCCATGTTAATTTTTGTACTTGAACCTAAATTCTTAGATAATACATCTTTAACACCTGCTAATTCAAGTACATCTCTAACTGGTCCACCAGCTATAACTCCAGTACCTTCAGCAGCTGGTTTTAACATAACTCTAACAGCTCCTTCTTTTACTATAATTTCATGTGAAATTGTACGATTATCTATTAATTCAACATTTACTAAATTTTTAGTTGCTGATTGTGTAGCTTTCTTTACTGCATCTGGCATTTCTTTGGCTTTTCCTGTTCCTATGCCAACTTTGCCTTTTCTATTTCCAACTACAACGGTAGCTGAAAAACGAAATTGACGTCCACCTTTAACTACTTTAGTTACTCTGTTAATACAAATAACTTTATCTTCTAAATCACTTTTTGGTTTATCAAAAGTTCTTTTTGGTCTTCTGTTATTTTTTTTGTCATTTTTCTTGAACTTTGTAACTTTTTCAGTATTAACTTGTGATTCGTTTTTATTTTCGTCCATAACATCCTCCTTATTAGAATTCTAGTCCGCTTTCGCGTGCTGCATCAGCAAGTGCTTTAACACGTCCATGATATAGGTATCCACCTCTATCAAATACTACTTGCGTAATTTTTGCTTTTTTTGCTCTTTTTGCAATCTCTTGTCCGATGATTTTGGCTGCTTCAATATTTCCTCCATTAGCAATCTTTAGATCTTTTTCTAATGTAGAAGCACTTACTAAAGTAACGCCTTTTTCATCATCGATGATTTGAGCTGTAATATTTGCGTTTGATCTGAAGACATTAAGTCTAGGTCTTTCAGCAGTTCCTGAAAGTGTTTTTCTTATTCTTTTATGTCTTTCTAAACGCATCTCATTTCTTGAAACTTTCTTTATCATAAGAATCTCCTTCACTTATTATTTAGATGCTTTTTTTCCTTCTTTACGACGAACATATTCACCTTTATATCGGATTCCTTTTCCTTTATATGGTTCTGGTTCTCTTACTTTACGGATATTAGCAGCAAATTCACCAACCAAACATTTATCAGCTCCACATACTTCTATTTCTGTATTACTAATTAAATTTACAGTTAATCCCTTAGGAATTTCCATCTTTACTGGATGTGAATAACCAGCTTGGATAGTAATTGTGTTTCCTTGTACATTGAAACGATATCCTACACCGATACATTCAAGTCCTTTTTTGTATCCTTCACTAACTCCTGTTAACATATTTGCTATGTTAGCATTAGTTGTTCCATGCATTTGGTTAGTAAATTTATCATCTTTTAATTTTTCTACTGTTAATTCAGTCCCATTTACATTAACTTGTATTGTTTTAATTAAATCTAAGTTTAATGTACCTTTAGGACCAGATACAGTTACAACATTATTTTCTACTGAAACATTAACATTACTTGGTATAGTTAAAACTCTTTTTCCAATACGACTCATAGTTCACCTTCTACCATATGTAAGCAATTACTTCTCCACCAACATTATTTTTACGAGCTAATTTATCAGTCATAACTCCTTTTGGTGTAGAGATTATTGCAATTCCTAAACCATTTAATACTTTAGGTATTTCTGTGGCCCCAGCATAAACTCTAAGACCTGGTTTTGAAATTCTTTTTAATCCAGTAATTACTCTTTCTTTGTTTTCAGCATATTTTAAAGTTAATGTTAATGTATTGTCTTTTACATTGAATCCTTCAATAAATCCTTCATTTTCTAAGATCTTAGCTATTTCTACTTTCATCTTTGAAGTAGGCATAGATACTTCTTTATTACGCATTTGATTTGCATTACGAATTCTTGTAAGCATATCAGCAATTGGATCTGTCATCTGATTCCCTCCTTCTTTATTTCTAGTTAACTAGATTTCAAGTCTTACCAACTTGATTTTTTTACGCCTGGTATTTGTCCTTTATAAGCTAATTCTCTAAAACAAATACGGCAAATTCCAAATTTTTTCATTACAGCATGTGGACGTCCACATATTGAACAACGAGTATATTTTCTTACTTCAAATTTTGGTTCTCTTTGTGATTTAACAATCATTGATTTTTTTGCCATTGTTTCCTCCTTATTTCCTAAAAGGAACTCCAAGTTCTTTTAATAGTTCAAAAGCTTCTTCATTAGTTTTAGCGGTAGTTACGATTACTATATCCATACCTCTTACTTTTTCAACTTCATCAAAATTGATTTCAGGGAATATTAATTGTTCTTTAATACCAATTGTATAATTTCCTCTTCCATCAAAACTCTTTGAAGATAGTCCTCTAAAGTCTCTAACACGAGGAAGACCGATTGATATTAATTTATCAAGAAATTCATACATTCTTTCTCCTCTTAGAGTTACTTTACAACCAATTTTGTGTCCTTCTCTTACTTTAAAGGCTGCAATTGATTTTTTTGCTTTTGTTTCTATTGGTTTTAAACCAGTAATCTTTGCTAAATCGGAAACGGCTGCTTCTAGGTTTTTTGAATTTGCTAGTGCATCTCCTACTCCCATATTAACAACGATTTTTTCAATTTTTGGAACTAACATAACTGTTTTGTAGTTATATTTTTCCATTAAACTTGGAACAACTTCTTTCTTATATTTTTCTTCTAGGCGGTTCATTGTCCACCCTCCTTCCAAATTAGTCTATCTTTTCATTAGATTTTTTTGAAATTCTAATCTTTTTACCTTTTTCATCGATTACTTTTTTAATCTTTGTAGGTTTTTTTGTTTTAGGATCAATTATCATTACATTAGATGCATGAATAGGTGCTTCTTGTTCTATAATTTCACCAGTTCCATTATTATTTTTAGGTTTTAAATGTTTCTTACGTAAATTTACACCTTCAATGATAACTTTTTCATCTAATACTTTAGTAATTGTACCTTCTTTACCTTTATTACTTCCGGCGATTACTACTACTTTATCACCTTTTTTTAGTTTCATGTTATCCTCCTTTTAATAGGCTTATAGCACTTCTTTAGCCAAACTTACGATTTTTGTAAATCCTTTATCTCTAAGTTCACGTGCCACAGGACCCAAAACACGAGTTCCAACAGGAGTTTTATCTTCTTTAATTATAATGCAAGCATTATCATCAAATTTAATATAACTTCCGTCATCTCTTCTTACTCCGAATTTACTCCTAACAACTACGGCTTTTACAACTTTACCTTTTTTAATATTACCATTAGGAGTAGCTTTCTTTACAGTTCCAACAACGATATCACCGATATTGGCTGTTTTTACTTTACTTCCACCAAGAACTCTTATTACTAATAGTTCACGAGCTCCTGAGTTATCCGCAACTTTTAAGCGTGTTTCTTGTTGTACCATATTTTTTTCCTCCTTCCAAACTAAAGGATAATAGCTTTCTCAATAATTTCAGCTAATTCGTATCTTTTAGTTTTTGATAATGGTCTAGTTGCAACTAGACGAACCTTATCTCCTACTTTTGCAGTATTATTTTCGTCATGAGCTGTATATTTTTTAGAATATTTAACTCTTTTATTGTATAATGGATCTTTTTTGTAAGTTTCAACTTTAACTGTTATTGTTTTGTCTGCTTTATCACTTACGACAACACCAATTAATTCACGTTTCTTTTTCTCTTGCATATTCTTACTCCTTACCATCCAATTCTCTTTCTTTAAGAATAGTTTTCATTCTAGCAACTTGCTTTCTTAATTCTCTAATTCTTGATGGCTTTTCTAAAGACCCTGTTGCTTGTTTCATTCTTAAATTGAATAATTCTTCTTTACTCTCATTTATTTTTGTATTAATTTCTTCAGTGGATAACTTTCTAATTTCATTAGCTTTCATTATTTTTCACCACTTTCTTTCTTAACAAATTTTGTTTTAATAGGTAATTTATGTGAGGCAAGTCTTAGAGCTTCTCTTGCAACTTCTTCACTTACATCAGCTATTTCAAACATAATTTTGCCTTCTTTTACAACTGCAACCCAAACTTCTGGATTACCTTTACCTTTACCTTGTCTTGTTTCTAAAGGTTTTTTAGTTAAGGATAAGTTAGGGAAAATATTGATCCAAACTTTTCCTCCTCTTTTCATATATCTAGTCATAGCTATACGAGCTGCTTCGATTTGATTTGCTGTAATCCAAGCACCTTCCTTTGCCATTAATCCATATTCACCAAAATGTAATTCTGTATTACCTTTTGCTTTTCCATCGTATCTGATACGGAAAGTTTTTCTATGTTTAGTTCTTTTTGGCATCAACATGAGAATTACCTCCCTTTTTGTCTTCTAGGATTTCTCCTTTGTATATCCAAACTTTAACACCAATTTTACCATATGTAGTGTCAGCTTCTGATGTAGCATAATCGATGTTCGCTCTTAATGTATGTAATGGGATTGTTCCTTCTGAATAACCTTCTCCACGAGCAATATCTGCTCCACCTAAACGACCAGATACTAAAGTTTTGATACCTTTTGCTCCAGCTTTCATTGTGTTTCTGATTGCTTTCTTTTGAGCCACTCTGAATGATACACGATTTTCAATAGCATGTGCTATACTGTCTGCTACTAATTGTGCTACCATATCAGGATTTTTAATTTCAACGACAGAAATTTGAATATTTTCATTAACTAGTTTAGATACTTCTTTTTTTACTTTTTCTATTTCAGTACCGCTTTGACCAATAATTAAGCCTGGTCTTGATGAATAAATAAATACTTCTGTTCTTTTTGAATTTCTTTCAATAATAATTTGACTAATTCCTGCACTCTTATATTTTTTAAATAAGAATTTACGAATCTTAACATCATTATTTAGATACTTAGAAAAATCTTTATTATTTGCATACCAAACTGATTCCCAGTCTTTATTGATACCTACTCTAAGTCCTACTGGACTAACTTTTTGTCCCATTAAGACCCTCCTTTACTTAATCTGTTATATTTTCACTTACAACTATTGTAATGTGACTTGTTTTATGATCTTTTCTTCCTACATGACCTCTTGAATCCATTTTAGCCCTTTTAATTACTAACCCTTCATCAACATAGCATTCTTTAACGAAAAGATTTTCTTCTTTTAAATTTAAATTATTTACTGCATTGCTTGTAGCAGATTTTAAAACTTTTTCAATAACTCTAGCTGCCTTTTGAGGTTGATTGTATAGGATTGCATATGCATCACTTACTTTTTTACCTCTAATTAAATTAATTATTAATCTTGTTTTTCTTGGAGCTATTCTAACTGTTTTTGCTACTGCTTTAGCTTCTTTATCTTTCATTATAGTCCTCCTTATTATAAGTTACTATTTCACTTTGTTAGCGCCGTGTCCACCGAATTTACGAGTTAAAGCAAATTCTCCAAGTTTATGTCCTACCATATCTTCAGTAACATATACAGGAATAAATTCTTTTCCGTTATGTACTGCAAATGTATGTCCAATAAAAGCAGGATAGATAGTAGAACGACGAGACCAAGTTTTAATAACTTCTTTTTTTCCTGTTTCATTAAGTTTTTCTACTTTTTTCAATAATCTTTCAAAGACATATGGTCCTTTTTTTAAGCTTCTTGCCATTTATTATCTTCCTTTCCTTATTTTCCATTACGACGAGTAACAATATATTTTGTTGATTGTTTCTTGTTCTTTCTTGTCTTGTAACCAAGTGCTGGTTTTCCCCAAGGTGTCATTGGACCACTTCTACCAATTGGTGCACGGCCTTCTCCACCACCATGTGGGTGATCATTAGGGTTCATAACAGAACCACGAACTGTAGGTCTGATTCCTTTATATCTTGTTCTTCCGGCTTTACCGATTTTTACTAAGTTATAATCTTCATTTCCTACTACTCCGATTGTAGCTCTACAAGTTCCTAAAATTTTTCTTGTTTCACCACTTGATAATCTAATTAAGACATATTTGTCTTCTCTACCTAGTATTTGAGCACTTGCTCCGGCACTTCTTGCTATTTGTGCACCTTTACCAGGTTTCATTTCTATATTGTGAATTGTAGTACCTACAGGTATATTCATAATTGGCATTGCATTTCCAACTTTGATATCTACCATTTCACCAGATTCTACAACATTACCAACTTCTAATTCTTTTGGTGCAATGATGTATTTCTTTTCTCCATCTTTATAGTTTAATAAAGCAATATTTGCACTTCTGTTTGGATCGTATTCAATACTTGCAACTAAAGCTGGAATTCCATCTTTGTTTCTTTTGAAGTCAATAAGACGATATTTTCTTTTAACTCCTCCACCACGATGTCTTACAGTTATTTTACCTTGATTGTTACGACCATCAGTTTTATTTAACTTAACTACTAGACTTTTTTCAGGAGTTGTTTTAGTAATTTCATCGCTTTTTAAGACACTTCTTTGTCTTGTACCATTAGTTATTGGTTTGTATACTCTAATTGCCATTTTATTTCCTCCTTTTTCTAGTCAAAATTAATTGATTGTCCTTCAGCTAATTTAACAATAGCTCTTTTATATTTGTTAGTCATACCTGTATATTTTCCGACTCTTTTTTTCTTAGGATGTGAGTTAGAAGTAGTAATTGACATAACTTTTACTTTAAAAATGCTTTCAATAGCTTGTTTAATTTCTGTTTTATTTGCTTTTGGTGATACCTTAAATGCATATTTATTTTCGTTTGCTAAAGAAGCAGTTTTTTCTGTGATAATTGGTGCATAAATAATATCATATTTCTTATTCACGAGTAAGCACCTCCTCTAAAGTTTGTAATGCATCCATAGTTATTACTAATTTGTCTGCATTCATTACATCATAAGTATTAACTTCAGTTGGTAATACTATTTTTACATTTCCTAAGTTTCTTGCTGATAAACATACATTGTCTGTTAATTCATTAACTATCAATAGTAATTTATAATCTGCAATATTTAGGGTATTTAAGATATTTAGCATATCTTTTGTCTTATTAGTTTCCATGCTAATATTTTCTAATAAGATTATATCTTTATCTTTAGCTTTATATGATAAAGCTGATTTTAAAGCTAATCTTCTTTCTTTTTTGTTCATTTTCTTTGAATAATCTCTTGGTTTTGGCCCATGAGCTATTCCACCATGGCGCCATTGTACAGCTCTGATACTACCTTGTCTTGCATTACCAGTTCCTTTTTGTCTCCATGGTTTTCTTCCACCACCAGATACTTCACTTCTTGTCTTTGTTGAATGAGTACCTTGTCTTTGAGATGCATTATATAAAACTACAGCATCATATATTACACTATCATTTGGTTCAATACCAAAAACGTTATCATTTAATTTTGTATCCTTGACTTTTTCGCCTTTTAAATTAAGTATATCTAATTTAGACATTATTTCCTCCTCTTTCATCACAATATTTATTTACTTTAGGCTATTCAGCTACTTCGTTGTCTGTTTGTGATGACGAATCTTCATTAGTTTCTTCTCTGTCAATATTATCAATATTATTTGCTTCGATCATTTCATCTGTTATTTCTTCATGAACTTCATCAGCTAAATAACAAACTAATTCATCAACTTCGTTAATACGACCATTATTTTTAACAGCAGATTTTATTAATACTAATGAATTTTTTGGTCCAGGAACATTTCCTTTAATTAAGATAACATTATTTTCTAAATCTATATTGATAACTTCTAGATTTTGGATAGTGACTTTTTCATGACCCATATGTCCAGGCATTTTCTTTCCTGGAATAACTCTCATTGGAAGAAGTGTTCCTAATGATCCAACACCACGATGATATTGGCTACCGTGTCCCATTGGTCCACGTGATTGATTCCAACGTTTAATAACACCTTGGAATCCTTTACCTTTAGAAGTGCCGGTTACATCAACCATTTCTCCTACAGTAAATATACTAGCGTCGATTACTTGACCTAGTTGATAATCACTAATATTAACACCTCTAAATTCTTTTAAGAAGCGCTTAGGTGTTGTATTAGCTTTTTTTAGATGACCAGTTGCTGGTTTGTTACTTAACTTTTCTCTTTTATCAAAAGCTGCAAGTTGTATTGCTTCATAACCATCTTTTTCTTTAGTCTTTATTTGGCTAACAACATTTGGTTCAACTTCAATTACAGTTACTGGTGTAATTTTTCCGTTTGTAGCAAACACACTAGTCATCCCGATCTTGCGACCTAAGATTCCTTTCATTTTTTCCTCCTATTACATTGTTTTGATTTGTACTTCAACTCCACTAGGTAAATCAAGATGTTGTAGTGCATCTATTGTTTCCTTACTTGGATTGTTGATGTCAATTAATCTTTTGTGAGTTCTCATCTCAAATTGCTCTCTTGAGTCTTTGTACTTGTGAACTGCTCTTAAGATTGTGTACTTTTGAATTTCTGTTGGAAGTGGTACTGGTCCACTTATTTCTCCGCCAGTTCTTTTGACAGTATCTACTATCTTAGCACATGCTTTGTCCAAAGTTCTGTGTTCGTAAGCTTTAAGTTTAACTCTCAACTTTGTGTTTGACATTTTTTATCCTCCCTTCGCCTATATCTAGTATAGACTTGCTCCTTACAAATTACCTGATTACCTAGTTTTATTTAAACAACTCTACCGGGCGTATCAGCAACTTTGCATATCTAAGCCAGCCACACACTTCATAAGTATACTAGAAAATTATATGAAAATCAACCTTTTTTTTTCACTTTTTTTACTTTTTTATAACAAAAAAAAAATACAAGCTAGTCAAACTTGTATTAATCCATATCTTCTATTTCTTTAATGACTCTCTTTTTTTCTTTTTTAAACTTTTTCATCATTTTATCAAAGTTTCCATTTTTTACTTGTTGGTATGCTAATACGCTACCGGCTCCTAAAGCCATAAAAGAAACGGCACTTCTTACTTTCATTAATCAATCACCCAATAATATTATTGACAATTATGAGAAATATATACTTATTTCTTTTTCTTAAATGATAAATCTTCTAGTATATTTGATAAAATATTATCAAATAATTCTTTATCTTCTAGGTAATACTCTTCAAAGTGTTCTTGATATTTTTCCATTTCTTTTTTAGAAGTTCTTTTTATCATGTCAGAGTATCTCGAATAATCTGCTCTACCAACTTGATCGTGTTTTTTGAATATTCCTAATATCAAAAAGTTATTATCTTTTAATTTATACATAACTATTCTGAATTTATTTTTTTTAAATTTACATAGTCCTGTTACATATCCTGATAAACAACCATTATTAAATGGTTCAAACCCAATAATAGTTTCTCCTTTTAAAAAACTATTAAAAGAATCTAATACATTGTATATTTCTTTATTTTTATATATTTTTAATAAATGTTCTAATTCTTTTATAAATATACTTTTGTTATTACCATCAACGAAGAAAACAATTTTTTTATAGTCTTCACTAACTGGTTCTTTTGTGCGATTATTTAACATTGTTTCAAATATTTTTAATTCTGTTAATATTCTATTTAATTCTTCTTTTAACACTGATGCAATATCTTGATATTCTTCACTATCTTTTTTTAATATTAAATTTATGTCTTCTGTAATAAGACTTCTTATAATAAATATTTCTTGATAATATGAATTAATAATATTTTTATATATAGTTAATTTATTTTCATCTGTCAAATTACTATCTTGTTCTATTTCATTAATGATTTCTGGAGCACTTATACCTTGTTTTAATTTTTCTTTATATCCTTGCAAATAAAAATTCAAATTTTTATCATCAGTTACTTCTGGTGCTTCTATGGAAAATATTTGTTTAAGTTCTTGGTAGGTGTAAGCACTATTTTCTGTTTCATTATTTATAACATTATTATCTAATAATTCTATTAAACTTAGTATATCTTTAGATTTTAATTGCTTATCATTGCTAAATATATTTTTAAGAAAATAAAGGTATTTTATATCTATTTTTTTCTTTTTATTTATAGAATTAATAATTATATTTAATTTATAATAATAACATTTTTCATAAATAAGTTCTTTCTTTTGTCTATTTGTAGATAATTTTAGACCATTTATCATGTCAAATAGTATTTTATGATATTCTTTTATATTATTAATATAATATTCTTTATAATAATTATCATCATCTTTTTCTAATAAATAATTACATTCAATAATATTATTAATAATATCTTTTATTGATTTATTATCTATTTCGCTTAATAAAGACTTTATAGTCTCTATATTTTCCTCTAAATACATGCAAGCTTTAGTAGTGTCTTTTCTTAGTATATGAACATAATAGTTTATATATTTAAACAAATCAAATATTTTATTTTTATACTGAATATTTTTATCTAATTCATCTAATTTTATTTTAGCATTATTCATATAATTATTTAATAATTCTAATATTCTTTCCATTATTGACTCCTTTGGTAATCATATTTCTTTATTAGCATTTCTTTCAATGTTGTTTTTCTATTATTTACATAATCATTGTTAACTCCATATACGAAAGCTTCTCTAGATCCAATTAGAATTAGTTTTGATTTGGCTCTAGTAACAGCAGTATATATAAGTTTATTATATAACATTCTTTTGAAAGAATTAACAAAAGGTATAATTACCATATTAAATTCTCCACCTTGACTTTTATGAACACTAATGGCATAGCCATGTGTAATATTGATAAATTTATCTGGCGAGAACGATACTATGTTTCCATCAAAATCTACGATAATTTCATTTTTTTTATTGCCATTTTTTTCTTTATTAGTAATATTTATGATATAGCCTAAATCTCCATTAGATATAGAATTATCACTATCATTTACTAATTCCAATATCTTATCTCCTTCACGATATATTTTATTACCTACAATTAGTTCATTTTTATCATTACTTTTTGGATTAAATATTTCTTGGAGCATCTTGTTTAGATTATCTATTCCATTTTGACTTTTATACATAGGAGCTAGAACTTGAATATCTTTTTCTCTATAGCCTTTTTCTAATGCTTTAAGGATTATATCTTTAATAGAAGTTAAAACGTAGTCGTTATCAACTTCAATAAAATTATAGTCTTCTTTTTTTGTAAGAAAATTATCAGATAATTCTTTATTTTTTATTTCATGAGCTAGGTTAATAATATAATTGCCATCTTTTTGCCTATATAGATTATTAAGCTTAATAACATCTAATACTTCACTATCTATCATATCTTTAAGTACTTGTCCTTGTGATACACTAGGCAATTGGTAATAATCACCGATAAAAATAAACTTAGAATCTAATCTTGTTCCTTTTAATAAGGAAAACATAAGCATTGTATCTATCATACTTGCCTCGTCTACGATTATATATTCTTCTTTACATACATTTATTTCATTATGTAAAAATGTATTGTTATCTTTATCCCATCCTAGATATTTATGTATTGTATATGCAGGTATATTGCATACTTCTATGAGTTTTCGACTTGCTCTTCCTGTTGGTGCCAATAGTGCAATATTCTGGGGACTAATATGACAAGTATCTACAAGCATTCTGATTATTCCTTTGATAATAGTAGTTTTACCTGTTCCTGGTCCTCCAGTTGTTATGGTAAAGTTATTATTTAAAGAATTTATAATGGCATTCTTTTGTGATTCATCATAAGTTATTCCTATTTTTTGTTCTAATTCTTTTATCTTTTCTTTTAGTTTTGGTAATTTTCGTCTTTCCATATTATTAAGTCTATATATTCTATCTGCAATATATTCCTCTGCATCATATAATTCTTTTAAATAATACTTTTCTTTTTTTATAACAACTCTTTTTTGCTTGCTTAATTTAAGCAAATAATATTCTAAGTCTTCAGATTTTAAATCAGGTAGGTATTTTATAATATAACTATATATTTCTTGAAAAAAGGAATATGTATCACCTTGTTCAAAAGTTATTTCATTTAATAAGTATATGATAAGTGCTTCTATCCTTCTTTCATCATATAAATCATATTTGTTGTTTATTGCTATCGTATCAATCTCTTTAAAATTTAAATTTATATTATCAATTAAATCATAAATATTATTATCAATAATACGAATAACTTTATCTTTATATTTATTTAAAAGCATTAATGAATCTTTGGTATTAAATCCCATTCTATTTAATTCTAAAACTATATTAGAGGTACTTTGATATTCTTTTAAAATATTATTAATTTTATTAATTCTTTCAATACCTAATCTTGGTATTTCTAATAGTTTCTCTTTATTATTTAGAATTACATCTATAGTGTCTTCTCCAAAAGATCCTACTATTTTTTTGGCAGTTTTTTCACCGATTGGAAATAGATCACTAGATAAGAAATCTACTAATTCATCTTTTTTTTCAGGTAATACTATTTCAAAACTATCGACTTGAAATTGATAACCATATTTATTATGTGTAGTAAATGTTCCGTTTAACTGATAGATTGTTTTTTCATTAAACTCTGGCAACACACCTGTGAAAGTTTCAATCTTCCCTACTTCTTCATCGCTTTCTTTTATTTTTATTAAACCTACAGTGTATCCATTAGAATTATTTCTATAGATAATTTTAGATATTGTTCCTTTAATATATGACATTGTGTTGCCTCCTTCAAAAGAATTATAACAAAATATATTTTACTAAAAAATATAAAAAATGTCTATAATAAAGATTGGGGTTTGCAAATACAAATTACTTTCTTTTTTTATCCATAATTCACATCCTTTAATATTCTTTGATTTATATTTTGATTTAATTATAGTAAATATTAGTATTTTTGCAAATAGTTAATCTACAAAGTATTTGTCTTTTTATTAAATTGGGATTTTTACTATTTCTTTTATTATTAACAGACTTAATGTTCGATAATTGATACATACTTTTTATTTGATCATTTCAATAATATTATTCGTACTTTTTTAAAATTACTTGTTATTTTATAAATTTTTATTATTTTTTAAATTATTGTTGTGTAAATAATATTAATTTTATTTTGAATAAGTAGAATTTTATCATATAATAGTATTAAAGGAAGTGATTTTATGTGTGGAATTATAGGATATATAGGTAAAAATGATGCCACTAAGAAAATAATTAATACATTAGAGAGATTAGAATATAGAGGATATGATTCGGCTGGTATTGCCTATTACGATGGTAATATTACTATTGAGAAGGCTGTTGGTAAAATAAATAATTTGAAGGTAAAGATTAGAGATAATGAAGCAAATATGGGTATTGGTCACACTAGATGGGCTACACATGGTGGTGTTACTGAGAATAATGCACATCCTTTTTGTCAAGGAAAATTTACAATTGTTCATAATGGAATTATAGAGAATTATGGAATTATCAAAAATAATCTTGTAAAAAAGGGTTATACTTTTAATAGTGAAACTGATAGTGAAGTTATTGCTGCTTTACTTGATGATATATATAAAGATAATGGTAATACTTTAGATACTATTTTTAGGGTATCTAACATTCTTGAGGGAAGTTATGCTGTTTTGATAATCAATAGTGATGAATTAGATAAAATTTATTGTATTAGAAAAGATAGTCCTTTGATTATTGGAATTGGAGATGACGAAAACTTTATAGTGTCTGATATGTCTGCTGTGAAAAATTATACTGATAGATATTATTTGTTAGATAACTATGATATTGGGATAGTTACTAAGGATGATGTTAAGATATATAACAATAATAAATTGTTAAATAAGAGTGTTTATACTTTTGATTATAAAACTGATGAATATGATAAGCAGGGATTTTCTCATTATATGTTAAAGGAAATTAATGAAGAAGAACAATTATTTAGGACTAATATGTTAGATAACCTTGATAGTATTCCTTCTATTAAAGAATATGATAAGATATATATTGTTGGTTGTGGTAGTGCCTACTATGCGGGACTTGTTGGAGCATATTTTATTGAAAAGTATGCTGATAAAGAAGTAATTACTTGTCTTGCTAGTGAGTTTAGATATAAAAAATTATTTTTAAAAGAGAATGATTTGGTGATTTTTATTAGTCAATCCGGTGAGACAGCTGATACGTTGGCATCACTTAGAATTGCACGTGACTTAGGTGCTAAAACTTTAGCAATAGTTAATGCCCTTGGTAGTTCTATTGCGAGGGAAGCTCATGAAACAATATATACTAATTGTGGAATTGAAGTAGCTGTGGCTACGACAAAGGTATATGCTATGCAAGTTTATATTCTTGGACTATTGGCTATTAAAAATAGCAATGAGGATTATCAAGAACTATTACCATATTATAAGAATTTATCTAAACAGATTCATGATATTATCAAGGGTGAACAATATTTAGAAGTTGCTAATCAGATATATGATAAAGATAATATATTCTTTTTAGGAAGAAATATAGATTATGCTATTTCTCTTGAAGGAAGTTTAAAACTAAAAGAAATATCTTATATTCATTCAGAGGCTTATCCTGCTGGTGAACTTAAACATGGTACTATTTCCCTTATTAGTGATAATACAATAGTTATTTCTATTATTACTGATGATAATATTAAAAATAAGACTATTAGTAACATAAAGGAAGTTGTAGCAAGAGGTGCTTATTCTATTATTATTGCTCGTGATGACTTAGAAATAGACAAGGATACTTATGATATTTTAATAAAAATTCCTAAAAGCATTCCTTTACTTGACCCTATTCTTACTGTTGTTATGCTTCAGTTAATTTCTTATCATGTAGCTAAATTAAGAAAAACAGACATTGATAAACCAAGAAATTTGGCTAAGTCTGTTACAGTGGAATAAATTTATCTTTTCCTTGTTAGTGGTACATCCGGTTCAATTCCCAAGTGCTCATACAAGGACATTCTTATAGAAGAAAGGACATTTTTATGAGGGTTATTAACTATAAATTCGTTATAGCCTTCTTTTTTTAGCATTTCAATAGTATCTTTCTTATATGAATTCATGACATCATCTGAATAGAAAAAATGAAATATATGATTATTTAAGTCTAATTTTATTGCTCCACGCTCTATTATTAAATAATCTACTGGTGAATTGTTAAAAATACTTTTATCATATTCTTCTTGACAGTTATACTTTATGTAACTTAATGCTCTTATGCAATGTCTTTCTCCAAAGCAATCTAATATTATACCATCTGGTAATATAAAACCTTTTTTTGGTAATTCCATAAATACACATCCTTTAATACTAATATATAATCAATAATTAATAATATACATTTTGTTATTATACTATATAATTATATTTAATACAATATTTTGTGTTATACTTATATTGGGTGAAATATTATGTTTAAGTATACATTAGATAATAAAAGATATCATACTTTAAATTATTTTTATAAAAATAAATTTGGTATTAAAGTATTTAAAGTTAGTTTAAATGGTGGATTTAGTTGTCCTAATTTAGATGGACGTATTGGATATGGAGGATGTATTTATTGTTCTAAAAGTGGAAGTGGTGAATTTGGTGGTGACAAGGAAGATAGTTTAGAAGAACAGTTTTTGAAGATGAAAAAAGTGGTTAATAAAAAACATATTCCTTGTAAATATATTGGATATTTTCAAGCTAGAACAAATACTTATGCGAGTTTGGATGTTTTAAAAGAAAAGTACGAATGTATTTTGAAACAGGATGATGTTATTGGTCTTAATATTGCTACTAGGTGTGATGCTATTAGTGATGATTGTTTGGATTATCTTGAAGAACTTAGTAAGAGGACTTTTTTAACTATTGAATTGGGATTACAAACTATTCATGAAAAGACTTCTATTCTTATAAATAGATGTCATAGTTTAAAACAATTTGAGGATATGGTTATTAAACTTAGGAAGAGAAATATTAATGTTTGTGTGCACATAATTAATGGGTTACCTTATGAAACAGAAGAAATGATGTTAGATACTGTTAGATATTTAAATAAGTTAGATATACAGGGTATTAAAATTCATATGTTATATATTATAAAAGATACGGTTATTGATACGATGTATAAAAAAGAAAGGTTTAAAATTTTGTCTAAAGAAGAATATATTGATATTATTATAAAACAATTAGAGTTATTAAGACCAGAGATTGTTATTAATAGGATTACATCAGATCCTGATAAGGAAACCTTAGTAGAACCTAGGTGGTTAGTTGATAAATGTCAATTATTAAATGATATAGATAAGGAAATGAAAAGAAGGAATACATATCAAGGTATTAAACTATGATATGTATTTTTTTAGTGCATTATTTATTGATTAGTGATATAATATAGTGCCATGAGGAGGAATTATGAGTAAATGTTGTGCTAGTTGTACTTATTTAGATCCATGTAATGCTGATAGTTATGGTAAATACTATTGTGAAAAAAAAGGAGACAGATATTATGGTGATGATCCAAGTTGTGGTTCATATTGCGAAGCTTATTCTAGAAGTAGTAGTGCTATTGATAATATGATAGATAATTCTAGGACACATAGAAATAGTGGTTGTTATATAACTACTGTAATGTGTAATATTCTTGGGTTTGATAATAACAATTATTATTTAAATACATTGAGAAAATTTAGAAATGATTATTTACAAAAAAACAAGAAATATTTACCTATTCTTGTTAATTATGATAAGATTGGACCTAAAATTGCTTATTGTTTAAGTAATAGTGAATATAGTGAAGAAATGGCTACTCTTTTATTTAATTATTATATAGAGAAAGCTGTTAGTGCTATTGAATATGAAAAGTATGAGGAAGCTGTTAGAATTTATTATAATATGACTAGATATTTAATGGAATATTATGGAATTAATAGTAATATTAATAAATGTTCTGTTGCTTTAGCAAATCCTAGTAAATCTGGTCATGGATATTATGTACGAAAAGAAGTTAAGATTAAAACTTTAACTTGTACAGGATATAGAAAAAAATACCATTAATCTGGTATTTTTTTTACTAGTTCTTTAAATTGAAGACCTCTGTCTGCAAAGTTTTTGAACAAATCAAATGAAGCACTTGCTGGTGAGAATAATACAACATCACCTTTGTTAGATACTTCTTTGGCTTTATTTACTACTTCTTCTAGGGTATTTAAAACGTGTATTTCTATATTTTCATTAGTTTTTTCTTTAGTAACAGCATTTAATATTTTATCTTTGGTACTTCCAAATAGTATTAATTGTTTAACATGTTCTAATATTGGCTTGGCTAGAGGTGTATAATCTAAATTTTTATCATATCCTCCTGCTATTAATACTATGGGTTCTGTAAATGAATTTAATCCGGCAATTGTTCTTGTTGGACTAGATGATACGGAGTCGTTATACCATTTTACACCATTAATTTCTCTTACGAATTCTATTCTGTGTTCTACTCCACTAAATTTTTTTATTACCTCTATTGATTTGTCTAAATCTATTAGATCTATTATAGCTGTTAAGCAAGCACAGATATTTTCGTAATTATGTACTCCTCTTATGTGTAAATCTTTAGTATTAATTATTAATTTATCTTTATAATATATGTTACTATTTGAAACGTAGAAATAATTAGTTTTTTGGTATCTACTAAAATATCTTATTTCTCTAGTTGAAGTTAATTTACTTGTAATTTCATTGTCTTTATTTAAAACTAAAATACCATTGCTATTTTTATATATACAAGTTTTAGCATCAATATATTCTTGATAGTCTTTGTGATAATCTAAATGATTAGGAGAAATATTGGTTATAACTGAAATAGATGGTGATACGCGCATATTCATTAATTGAAAACTAGATAGTTCTAATACTACTATGTCATCTTTAGTCATGTCTTTTATTTTAGTGAACAATGGTACTCCTATATTACCCCCAAGAAAAACATGATAATTGTTAGCTTCTAGTACTTTACTTATTAATGTTGTAGTAGTAGTTTTTCCATCAGATCCTGTTATACCAATTACTTTAGCAGGTGTTAGTCTAATAACTTCTTCTACTTCTGTTGTAATATACGCTCCCCTATTTGCTTCTTCTACTAATTCTTTTGTAGTAGGTAGGCAACTTGGTGATCGGAAAATTATATCAAAACCTTTTAAGTGAGTTAAATAATCACTTCCAGTGAATACTTTAAAATTATATTTAGACATATCAATTGTTATTTCTTTTTTATCAAATATAGTGACATTAGCTGATAAGTCTTTTAAATAGTCAAGTAAAGGAATATTACTTACACCTACCCCAATAACAGCTATCTTTTTCTTTTTTAATTCCAGATTAAATTCTTCTAATTTATTCATTATTATTCTCCTAACATTTCATTTATAACTTTCATAATCATTATTTTTCCATATTCGTAGGTTAAACTTCCTTGAAAGTATGCCATGTATGGTGGTCTTATTGGTCCATCACAAGACATTTCTATTGAAGAACCTTGGGTAAATGAACCACTTGCCATAATTATCTTATCATCATATCCAGGCATATCAGTAGGTATTGGGACGTAGTTAGCATCAATTGCTGAAGATGATTGTACAATTTGGCAAAATTTTATTAGTTTTTCTGGGTCGTTAAAAGTAATATTTAAAACAATATCTGCTTTTGTTTCGTTATACTTTGGATCAACTTCATAACCATAGCAAGACATTATATAACTAAGTAAAGTTGATACTTTTAAACTATTCATAACTACTGAAGGTGCTAAATATAATCCTTTTAAGAAGTTTCTATTTTGTTCCATTGATGGTCCTACTTCTTTTCCTTGACCAGGAACATTTAATCTTTCAGCACATAGTTTTACTAAACGTTTATCTCCAACAATATATGCTCCATTTGATGCTATTCCACCACCTAAATTTTTTATAAGAGATCCTACGGCGATATTTGCTCCTACTTCTATTGGTTCTTTGGTAGATACAAATTCACAGTAACAATTATCAACCATGATAATGACGTTTTTATCTATTTTTCTTATAAATTTAATAACATTTTCTAATTTATCTATATCAATACTTTTTCTTGTAGAATATCCTTTACTTCTTTGAATGTGTATTAATTTTACTTTGTTGTTAATTAAGAATTTTTCAATTTTATTATAGTCAAAATCATTATTAATTAAATCTATTTCATTATATTGAACATGGTAAGATATTAGGGAACTTTCGTTATGTTTTATACCTATTACTTCATCTAATGTATCATAAGGTTTGCCTGTTATAGATAACATTATGTCACCTGGTCTTAACATTGCATTTAAAGCTATGGTAAGAGCATGTGTTCCTGATATGAATTGACTTCTTACTAGCGCATCTTCTGCAGAGAATATTGTAGCATAAACTTCTTCAATGGCATCCCTTCCTAGATCATTATATCCGTAGCCAGTAGAAGAATAGAAATGGCTTTCACTAATGTTATGCTTATGAAATGCATTTAATACTTTATTGCTATTAATCATACATATACGTTCTAATTCTTTATATACTTGACTACATTTATCTTCATATTTATTTATTATACTTAAATTAATTTTATCCATAGTTTATCATCCTTTACATCTATTCTATAACAGCTTCCACTTTCAAAATTATTAATTATTTCAGAAATAGTATTAATTAATTCGTTTATTTCAATAAGTCTTGTTTGTCCTATTCTTTTTAATTCATTATTTAAAAATGTTTTATCTATTTCTCTTGTGCTTCTAGTATTTATCCAATTGGGAGCTATGCATAAATATTTATTACTTTTATCTATTAATGACATTGCTTTATTTAAAGTAATAATACCACTTTTTGATACGGCATAATCTATATTATATTCATTATAAGTATCTATTCCGTCTGTAGAAGACATATTAATTATTAAACTATTATTAAGATATATTTTAGAATATTTACATATTAGATAAGCACTTCCTATATTAACATCTATTATATTCATAAAGTCTTTTTTAGTTTTTTCTGTAATTAAATTATCATTGTATGTTGCTACTAGATTAATAACTATATCTATATTTCCATATTTATCTATAATATTCTTAAATAAATTATTAATTTCTTCTTCTATATTAGCAGATACTTTATACATAGAGACTTCTGTTTTTTGTTTGATACTATTATATAAGTTTAATACTTCTTTGTAAGAATTATTATATGTAAGCACTACTATATAACCTAAGTTTGAATAATAATTAGCATAATACTCTCCTATATCTGAAGAAGCACCTAAAATTAATACAATTTTATTAATGTTTTTCATATATATCACAATTAAATATTATCATAAATTACTTTATTAGTAAAGAATATATTATTGTAGAAACTTGTTTAGTTTATCTAAAGATTCTTCAGCAGTTTTTAATATTTTTCTCATATCTATTGTATCATTGTTGCTATTTATATGGTTTTTCCAGTCTCTATTAAAATGAGAAGATCCACTAGTACACAATGTTTGTGCTACTAACATGAGCCAATTGCCTAAAGCATTTTGCTCTGTGCTCGATAAATTATCTATTAATATATACCCTAGAATAAAAGCTAGTAATGTATCCGTTTTTGCTTCTTCTTTTTCTTTCATATTATATGATATGTATTATTTCTTAGCTTGTTTTAAATTAAGTACATATTTGTGTTTATTTTGGACAAACTAATTATGGAGGTATTATGAAAAAAGATTGTGAAATAAATAAAGCTATTAAATGTGATGTTAGATCTTGTAAGCATAATGATTGTGATTATTGTACTTTAGAGAAAGTTAGTATTACTTGTAATTGTGATAATGATGATTGTATGTGTAAAGAAGAAACAATATGTGATAGTTTTAGAGAAAAATAAAGAACTTAAGCAAGTTCTTTTATTATTTCATTAAGTTTTGTTATAAATTCATTATATATTTCTTGAAGTCTTTCTTGAGTTTTTGCTTCAAAGCGTAGTGTTATACATGGTGTTGTATTAGAGGCTCTTACTAGAGCAGAAGAACAATCTGGGAATTTTACTTTTACGCCATCTATTGTTAACATTTGATAATTCATGCTTTTGGCATATTCTTTTATTTTGTCTACAATTATAAATTTGCTTGTATCAGTTACTTCAATTTTTATTTCTGGGGTATTATAATACTTATTTATTCCTTCTGATAGGCTACTTAGATTTTTATCAGTATTACTTAATAATTCTATTAATCTTATGCCATTATATATTCCATCATCGTATCCTTTAAATCTATCTCTAAAACATATATGACCAGATAATTCTCCTCCTAAGGGGATATTTAATTCGGCTATTTTGGCTCTAGTATATGTGCCTCCTGTTCTATAACATATTGGTTCTACTCCTAATTTAAGTAATTCGTCTTCTAAGGCTTTAGAACATTTTACATCAAATAGACATTTACGATTACTTACTCTGTCACAAATATCACGCCACATTATTATCATGTATTCTTCAATAGGAATAATTCTTCCTTTTTCGTCAACGAATCCTACTCTATCTCCGTCACCATCAAAGGCTATACCAATATCGGCTTGATAATTGACTACTTCTTGTCTTAAGTCATTTAAATTTTCTGAAACAGCTGGATCTGGTTGGTGATTCGGAAAATTGCCATCTGATATATTATATATTCCTTTTTTTTCTATATTTAACTTATTAAATATTTTATCTGCAATTATGGATGTTGTTCCATTACCACAGTCATATATTACTTTAATTTTTCTGTCTCCTAGTCTAATATCATCAAGAATCATTTTGATATATTCATCTTCAATATTTATATTTTCTATTGTTCCTCTTTTATCTGCTTTTTTAGCTTTGCCAGTTAATATCATTTCATATAATTCTGTAACATCTTTCCCATAAGCGTTATGTATGCCATTGTATGAAAATTTAAATCCGTTATATTCTTTAGGATTGTGACTTGCTGTTATCATCATACTGGCATTTACGTATAGATAATTAGCAGCAAAATAACACATTGGAGTAGTTACTAGACCAATATTTTTAACATTTACTCCGGCATCTAGTAATCCATTTGCCATGTAATTTGCTAAAGACATAGAAGATACTCTATTATCATATCCTAAAACAGTTGTGTCTTTTCCTTTTTCTTTTAATCTTGTTCCATAAGCAAGTCCTACGTAATATGCTACTGTTTCATTTAATTCACTTGGGTATATTCCTCTTATATCATATTCTCTAAATATATTTTTATTTAAATTCATACTTTACCTCTCTTTCATTTTCTTGGATGAAATAATTCATAATTTTCTATTAGTTTTTCATCTGAAACATTAGTGTATATTTGCGTTGTAGAAATATTTGAGTGTCCTAACATTAATTGTATACTTCTTAAATCAGCTCCATTATTTAATAAATGGGTAGCAAAGGAATGTCTTAACATATGGGGTGTAATATTTTTTTCTATCCCTTTTTCTTTGGCAATATTTTTAAGTATTAATAAGAAACCTTGTCTTGTTAAGGGTTTACCATGATTATTTAAAAATAGATTATCACAAATAGTTCTTTTTTGTAGAGAGTGTCTATATTCTGTTAAATATAATTTTACGTATTTGGAAGCAACACTACCTATGGGAACTATTCTTTCTTTGTTTCCTTTACCATAACATCTAACAATATTACTTTCTAAATCAATATTATTGCTAGTTAAACTTACTAATTCTGATACTCTTAATCCTGTTGCATACATTAATTCTAACATAGCTTTGTTTCTATAATCATATGGCGTATTTAATTTTATATCTAGTAATTTATCTACTTCATAAATAGATAATATTGTTGGTAATTTTTTATAAAAACTTGGTCTTTCTATGTTTACCTCTAATATATATATATCTTCATTATCTAAATAGTTATAGAATGATTTTATAGAAGATATTTTTCTAGCTACTGAATATACACTATACTTATCTTTACTTAAATATTTAAGATAATTATATATATCATTATTAGTAGTTTGATTATAATCTTTTTTTATATATTCTAAATATTTATATATATCTAAAATATAAGATATAACACTATTATCTGATAGTTGTTTAACAGTATATAAATATACTTCATATTTTTTTAATATATCAATATTATTTTGACTAATATTCTTTAATTCCATACTTCTACCCTATATAATTGTACCACTTTCTATTGATTATTGCAAACAACTTTGATTTAGTCTATAATATTTCTATGAAGGTGAAGTGATAATATGAATGAACCATTAGCTATAAAAATGAGACCTAAGAATTTAAATGATATTATTGGACAAAGTCATTTAATTGGTGAAGGTAAAATACTTACTAATTTAGTTAATAATAAGAAGTTATTTTCTATGATTTTATATGGTAAACCTGGGATTGGTAAAACAAGTATTGCAAATGCTTTAGTAAATGAGTTAAATGTTAAATATCGTTTTTTAAATGCTGTTATTAATAATAAAAAAGACTTTGATATAGTTGTAGAAGAAGCTAAATTATCTAATGGTATTGTTCTTCTTATGGATGAAATACATAGACTAAATAAGGATAAACAGGATTTATTGTTACCTTTTTTAGAAAATGGTTTAATTACTTTGATTGGTATGACTACTTCTAATCCTTATCATAGTATTAATCCTGCTATTAGGAGTAGATGTCAAATTTTTGAATTAAAGGAGTTATCTCATGATGATATAGTTAAGGCTATAAAAAAAGTATATGAAGAAAATATACTTAATAATTTATCTATTGATGATGATACGATTAAATATATAGCTACTATGTCTGGTAATGATTTAAGATATGCTTATAATCTTTTGGAAGTTGCTTACTATTCTACAGCTGATGGTGTTGTTAATATAGATATTATTAAAAGTATAAATAATAAGCCTAATATTTTTCATGATAAAGATGGGGATGGCTACTACGATTTGCTTAGTGCTTTACAGAAATCTATAAGAGGTAGTGATGTTAATGCTTCTGTATACTATATGGCTAGACTTTTGGATGGAGGAGACTTAGAGAGTATATGTAGACGTCTTTCAGTAATTGTATATGAGGATATAGGACTAGCTAATCCTAGTATGGGACCTAGAGTAGATGCTGCCATTAATAGTGCTTTAAGATTGGGATTTCCTGAAGCTGGTATTCCACTTGCTGAAATAGTTATTGAACTTGCTTTATCTCCAAAATCAAATTCAGCATATTTAGCTTTGAATAGTGCTCTTAATGATATACGTTTGGGTAATACAGGTAATGTTCCTAATCATATTAAGACTAGTTCTCAATTATATAAATATCCTCATAATTATAAAAACAGTTATGTTAAACAACAATATTTACCTGATAATATTAAAGATAGACAATATTATATTCCAAAAAATAATAAGAATGAAAGAATGTTAAAAGAAGTTATGGATAAATTAAAAGAACTATGATCTAGTTCTTTTAATCATAATAATGCATTCCACTTCTTTCAAAACGTAATCTTGTTCTTACTTTAGAGTAAACATTATCTATTTCCATAAAATATTCTTCTTTGGGTGGTTCTTCTGTTTTGTTTAAATATTTAAACAATTTTTGAAATTCATCATATCTCTTTGGTTCATTAATTTCTAAATAGTTAAGTAATGTGTGTGCTTTCTTTGTTAGTATTGCTCCATTATCTATAATGTATAGTCCACCTTTTCTTTCTTCTTTGATGTGATGAAATGTATATGGATTATGTCTAGTTAGTCTAACATCCATCCAATCTATACCATTTGGTTGGTATATTTCTATCATTTGTTTTAAAACACCTTTCATAGCAACTTATCCCCCTGGAGTTATTTTATCATAGTATTAATGTATTTTCAAGTTGTTTACTTATACATTATTAATGCAGAAAAGCAATATATTTGATCTTCTGATGTCATTGAAGTGGAAACACAATATTTAATATCAATAATATCTGGATTATCATTTTCAATAAATTTTTTTATATCATCTTCTAAATCTTTTTCATGTGATTCATCAAATATTTTTATTTTCATATATTAATTATAAATTATTTATTTTGATTATTTTGTTGATATTTGTTCATTTATTCTTATTAATCTATTATATTTACTTATTCTTTCACTTCTTGACATAGAACCTGTTTTGATTTGCCCTAATCCAAGTCCTACGGCAAAATCAGCAATATAATTATCTTCTGTTTCTCCACTACGATGGGAAATAATCGTTTTATAACCATTCTCTTGAGCTAATTTAATTGTTTCTAATGTTTCTGTTACTGTTCCTATTTGATTTAGTTTTAATAATATGGCATTGGCCATTTTTAATTCAATTCCTTTTTGTAGTAATTTTTTATTGGTTACAAAAAGATCATCTCCTACTAATTGAAGTTTGTCTCCAAGTCTTTTTGTTAATTTTTGCCATCCGATATAATCATCTTGATCAAGGCCATCTTCTATAGAAATGATTGGATATTTACTGATTAAGTCTTCATAATAGTCTATCATTTCATCACTTGTCATTTTTTTGTCTTCTAAATTATAGTATCCATCTTTGTAAAATTCTGAGGCAGCAACATCTAATCCTATAAATATATCACTACCTAATTTATAACCTGCTTTTTCTATTGCTTCTTGTATTAAATCTAATGCTTCTTTGGTGTTATCTATACTAGGAGCAAACCCTCCTTCATCACCTACTCCACAACTTAATCCTTTTTCTTTTAATATTTTTTGTAGGGAATGAAATACTTCTGCTCCCATTCTTAAATTATCAAGATATTCTTCTTTTGAAGGGATAATCATAAATTCTTGAAATTCTAGTTTATTTTCGGCGTGTGCTCCACCATTTAAAATATTCATCATACATCTTGGTAATGTTTTTTTATTTCCAAGATAGGCATATAATTCTTCTTTTTTAAATTTGGCTCCTACTTTTAATACAGCAAGAGACACTCCTAACATAGCATTTGCTCCAAGGTTTGTTTTGGATTCTGTTCCATCTAATTCTATCATTGTTTGGTCAATTAATTTTTGATTTAAAGCATCCATACCTTTTAATTTAGGAAATATTTTTTCATTTACATTTTTAACAGCTTGTAATACTCCTTTTCCGTTATATCTTTTTGGGTCATTATCTCTTAATTCTAATGCTTCATGTACTCCGGTTGAGGCTCCACTTGGAACGGAAGCAGTGGCTGTTATACCGCTTTCTAATGTTACATCTACTTCAACGGTTGGATTTCCTCTTGAATCAATAATTTCTCTTGCGTGAATATTTCTTATTTTACTCATTATTTTTCTCCTTTTACTGTTATTTTATTTATACTTATTGGATATAATCCATTTAACTTAGATAATATTTTTGTTGATGATGGAGATAATTTTGTTATTCCACCAGTAATAATTATGGTGTAATATTTAGTTTTAATCTTTCCTCTAGTATTTTTTGCAAAAAATCTTTTATCTGGTGATATTAATCCATAATTATTTTTTATTATTTTATCTAATATTCTAGGAATTAATCCATTATGCATATGACCCGATAATACTAAATCATATTCTTTTGATTTTTCTACTACTTTTTTTTCACTTAATAATATTGGTGAATGAATTAAAGCTACTTTATATTTTTTCTTTGGTAAATTAGTAACTAAGTTAAAATTATTTTGTAATGTTTCTAATAAGGCATCTTCATCTTCATGTTTCTCTATGTTATAGTAGTAATTAGTAGGTAAAGTAAAGCCACTTATAAAGACGTTTTCATCTTCATAACTTTGATTATTTAAAACATAGATATTATTTATATCATTTAATTTATTAAAAAACTTATAATCTTCTTCTAGGATGATATCGTGATTACCCAAAGAGATAAAAACTTTTGCAATATTTCCTAAGCTATTTAACCAACTAACTAATAATTTTATTTTTTCTTTGTTTTTAGTTATTTTTGGTCTATCTAATAAATCTCCAGTTATAAATATATAGTCTGGATGTGCATCTTCAATAGCATATTTTATATATTCTAATTTTTTCGCACTTGTTGTTTCATTATAGTGAATATCTCCGATATGGATAAAAGTTATATCTTTTTTTAGTTTTTTAGAAGATAATATATTTTTAATTATTTCTATATTTTTCATTTAACACTACCAAACCTACGATCTCTTTTGGTATACTCTAATAAGGCTTTATCAAATTCTTCTTGATTAAAGTCTGGAAAGTAACATTTTGGAAAATACAATTCTGCGTAAGATAATTGCCATAACATAAAGTTACTTATTCTTACTTCTCCACTTGTTCTAATTAATAGATCTATATCTGGTAATTTGTTATATAAATAACTATTGATAACTTCTTCATCTACTTCTTTTAAGTTATCTTTAATTATATGATTTACAGCATCTACTATTTCACTTCTTCCACCATAATTTAGACAAATATTTAATATTCCTTTAGTGTTATTTTTAGTAGATTTAGAAAGATATTCCATAGCTTCTATGACATCTTTTTTTAATGGTTCTTTTCTTCCAGAAAATACTACTTTTATATTCTCTTTATTAAAAAATGTAGTATCTTTTTTGAATCCTTTAATAAATAAATTCATTAAAAAATCAACTTCTTCTTTTGGTCTATTGAAATTCTCGGTAGAAAAAGCAAATACACTTAATACTTTAACACCACTATCTAATATATATTTTGCAGTATTTTTTAGAGTCTTATATCCTGCTTCATGTCCTTTACTTCTGTTTAATCCTCTTTCTTTAGCCCATCTTCCATTGCCATCCATAATAATTCCTACATGACATGGTATTTTTATGTTGTCTAATTTCATCTTACCACCTTTACTGATTATACTATAAAATATATGCTTTGTAAATTAATATATACTAGTTCTTTTCTCTTACTAAAATTTTTGATAACTCATAGTTTGATTCAGAACACTTGAATATTTTATTTTCTTCTATAGATAATAGTTTTATTTCTATATTATCTATTTTTCTTTTATTTAAAGATATATTTATTTCAAGAAAACTAGGCTTATCAAGAATATTTTTAGTTGGGAAATCGTTACTTAATGTAGGAACAGAAATAGATAGAATTGGTGAAAAAGATACTTTCATAAAGTGACTATGTCCTAATAAAGCTAAGCTACAACCATGGGTTTTAAATGGATATTTATTTTTTATGTTATGATATAGTAAGATACTATCATCTTGAACTTTGATTATACCTGTTTCATAGTTTATTGGGACAATATCCCATCTAGCATTAGAAATCATTTTCTTAACGTCTATTCCTTCATATTTTAGAAAATGGCCTTCATGATTGCCTAAAATACCTATATTTAATATTTTTTCATCATAAGGATATTTTTTTATAAATTCTTGTATTTGAGAAATACTTGTGTAATTACTTTTTCTAGCATATATTCCTTCTAGAATATCTCCACAAAATAAGATAATATGAATATTATTTTTTATGGCATAATCATATACTAAGTTTATATATTTGTAGTTAGATAAATCACTTCCAAAATGTGTATCAGAGATAACTATACATTTAAAACTATTATTTATATCTTGTATTTTTAATGATAATAAGTCTTCAATAAAATCATTTTTTAAATTATATATTATTGTACCACTATAACTATAATTTGCTTTAATATCATATCCTATTTCTTGTAATTTTCTTAATCTATAATGTAATTGTTTTCTAGTTAAATTTAAAATACAGCATATTTCTTCTATAGAGGTATTTTCAGAAATTAATTTTAATATTAATTTATTAGTTTCTGTCATATTATACCTCCCTATAATTATAATAACATATTTTTTCATTAAATAGAAAAAAAGATGAAATAATTCATCTCTTTAGTGATTTTTATCTAACATATTAAGTAAATTTATTTTAAATATATCTTTTTCAGCATGATTTGGAGATATCATAACACCTTTATATGCTGTTAGTTCTTTTTGGTGTCCTTCACTTAAAATATCATCAGATGCTTCAATAGAATCTAACATAACTATTTTTTGATTTTTATAAACGGTGTAATGTAATATAATATCACCATGTACTTTTTTAAACATAATATCTGTTGGTAATGATAATTCATATTTTGTTATTCCTAATTTATTATCTTCATTTGTTATTACTCCGATAAAATTACCGTCTCTTAATGAAGGATAATATTCAAATAGTAATTTTTTATATGCTAACATATTATATTTTTTTACAGAACGTTCTCTTTTTCTAAATTCATTTTCATTTAGATATTCAATTAAATAATTATTCATATAATCCCCCTTTTTCCTAGGTAGCTTTATATGTTAGCATATTTTTGTTCGTGTGTCAACCTTTTTTGATATTATTTATATGAGAAAAAGGAAGATAAACTCCCTAATTCTCTGCTTCCTTTAACATATTAGTAATAAATATACCATATCCTTTTTTAGTGTCATCTACAAGAACATAATTTACAGCTCCAACTATATTATCATTTTGTATTATAGGACTACCGGACATTCCTTGTACTATACCACCGGTTTTTTCTAGGAGACTCTGATCTGTTACTTCAAATAAGATATTTTTGGTATCTGCATTAGCATTTACATTAAGTATTTTTATTTCATATTCAGAAACAACATCTTTTTCTGTTACAGTAAGTATTTTAGCTGGTCCTACATATACTTCATTATTTTGAGCTACTTTATATAGTTTATTTTGATTTATTTCATCAGTATATATTCCAAATATCCCTTTGTGAGTGTTTTCTTTAACAGAACCATATATTGTACTTGAATCATTTCTAGCATTTTTCTCACCAGGTTTGCCATCTGTAGATTTAATTATTCCAGTAACTTCAGAATAATAAATTACTCCACTATCAATATCAAATTTGCTTTTGGTAGTTTTTTCTAGTATTTCATGTCCTAATGCTCCAAATATTTTTGTCTCTGGGTCTATAAAAGTTAATGTTCCTACTCCTTTAATATTATCTTTTACATATAATCCTGTCTTATAGGTATTTCCTTCTTTAAAAAGTGTTACTTCTGTATTATATCTTTTATTATCTCTTTCATAAGTAACATTAATTTTTTTACTTGATAAATTATTCATTACATTTTGCAGATCGTTAATACTCTTTATTTCTTTATTGTTAATACTTATTAGTTTATCACCTATTCTTAAAAGAGAAGTATTTAGAATATTTTTACCATTAACATCGTAACTACCTACGATAATGACATGATCTGAGTTTAAACTTATACCTATATTTTGTCCACTAGCTATAATATAGTCAGAATATGCACATGTAATTAAAGGAAAACAAAATAGAAAAATAAAGGAAAGCAAATATTTTTTTTTCATAGTCTCTCATCTCCTTTAAGACTACATTTTTAGTATATATCAATATTTAATATTTATAAGAAGTAAAATTAGGTAAATAATGTTGAACATTATTTTTATATATAAGAAATATTGCGGTAAAACAATTATAAAAACATATAATTTATTATGAATAATATTACATATGCATTTATTTTAACATCTATAGTTGGTGCTTCAACATTAATTGGTTTATTACCTATTTTCTTTAAAGTTAAAAATGAAAATAAACTTATTTCTATGTCGTGTTCTTTTGCTAGGGAATAATTATAAGTATTTCTATGTTTGATTTTAGGTATTATATTATCAATGATATTAGATCATTATGTAGAAGAAAAAAGTAGTAATAATTCGTTATATAAAGTAGGACTTTTGTCTATGATAGCTATTATTTTACATAATATTCCTGAAGATTGCATTTGTCATGTATCATACTAGAAATATAATATTGGTTTAAAATAAAAACTACCAAGATAATTTATATTATTATTTTGGTAGTTTATTTAATTTTTATAAGTATTATTTAAATTCATCAAGCATAATTTGTTTTATTTTATCTATATCTGGGAAAAATAAATTTGTTCCTTGTTTTTTTAGCGCTAATAATGAATTAAAATTTTCTAATATTTCATCCTTTAAATTGTCAGCAACTCTAACAGGAGCACCATTTATTGTATGTGGATGGTCGATATATTTTTCTAGTGTTGGAAATGCATTTTGCAATAATATAACTGATTTTTTATTTGCAATTTCACTTATCATTATAGATTTGCAACTCCCATACTTTTTAATCTTTTTATCTATTATTGGTTGATATTTAGAAATTTTACTACTCAAAGGAATAAACCATAATATATCTTTATCTTTAATTGTAAAGTATGTTGGTCTAGCTTTTCCATTTTCATGATTTATCATTAATCCTTTATCATTTATTTTATCAAAAAAATCATCTTTAATGTGATAAATATATCCTGTCTGTACTTTCATTTAGCATCAACTCCTTATGTATACAATTTTATCATAAAACAAAAGAAAACTCCATTATATTAACAGAGTTTTCAAACATTTTCCTTCGGGATCATTTATAACTCGCACCACCCGTAAGCGACTAACATTTCGCGATTGGAATCATTTATAACCCGCACCATCCATAAGCGGCTAAACATTTTCATATTATTGCACTCTTTCAAACGCAATAATAATATACTATATTTTATGCTAAAAGTCAATGCTTTGTCATAAAATTGGCAAATTTTCATTTGCATTAATATTATATGAAATTAATGATTTTTTTATCACTTATATATTATTTTTATATATAAGAAATATTGTGGTAAAACAATTATAAAAACATATAATTTATTATGAATAATATTACATATGCGTTTATTTTAACGTCTATAGCTGGTGCTTCAACATTAATTGGTTTGTTACCTATTTTCTTTAAAGTTAAAAATGAAAATAAACTTATTTCTATGTCGTGTTCTTTTGCTAGGGAATAATTATAAGTATTTCTATGTTTGATTTTAGGTATTATATTATCAATGATATTAGATCATTATGTAGAAGAAAAAAGTAGTAATAATTCGTTATATAAAGTAGGACTTTTGTCTATGATAGCTATTATTTTACATAATATTCCTGAGGGTATTGTTACTTTTATAGTTTCTTCTAAGGATATTTCTTTAGGTATTCCATTAACTTTAGCTATTGCTATGCATAATATACCAGAAGGAATAAGTATAGGAATTCCTATTTACTATTCACAAAAGAGTTCTTCTAAAGCATTTTGGTATACTTTTATTTCTGCTATATCAGAACCATTTGGAGCTTTAATTACTTATCTATTTTTAAAAAATATTATTACTAATACTTCATTAGGTATATTATTTGCAATTATTGCTGGTATTATGTTACAAATATCTACTTGTAAATTATTACCAACTTCATTAAACTATAATTATAAAAAGTCTAGTGTTATTTCTTTTATTGTTGGTTTTATATTTATGTTCATTATTTTATTCTTCAATTAGAGAACCTATTTTTTTAAACACAGATTTAATTATTTTTCTTGAAGTTTTATTTATATTATTTGATAAAGTGTTAATACTATTAGTAAACTTATTACTATAGTCTTTTTCTTTTTCATAGTATTTTTTTATATCTATATCTTTATTATTTTTTACATCCTCTTCAAATTCTTTTATTTTATCATTTGTTAGTATTGTCTTACTTTGCATGTTATATTCATAATATTCAGTAGAAGAAATAATATACATTATTGTAAATGTTATAAGTAACATTAATATTACTAATTTAAATATATTCTTTTTCATATTATTCCTTTATATACCTTTGTAATATATCACATAGTGCATTTATTGTATTTAATACTTCTTCTATATTATTATCTATCCCTCCAATTTCTATTAATATAACATTTTCATTAACATCTTGATTATAAATACCATCTACTCCTTCTCCACTTTTCTTTAGTACTCCTCTTGATAATCCCGGGTAAAGTTTATTAGATATATCATTTAACTTATTAGTAAAATCTAGATTTTTTTGATATTTGTTATGTTCTAGACCTACGACAAATAGTATTCTAGCATAATTTTGATTTGATATTTTTACAGTACTTATTTCTCTATTAACTGAATCTCTATGAATATCTATAAAATATTTTAGTGAAGGATAAGTATTTTTTTTATCAAGTAAAAATATTCTGCTTGCTTTATATGAATTATTATATGACCAATTATTTAAGGTAATAAATTCTGTTAAATTTGTATCTTCTACGATGGTTGATAATCCTCTTTCATTTAATTTTTCTTTTAATAAATAAGAAGCCATTAAGACATTGGGGGTTATTCCATATATTTCTAAATTATAATTATTATAATTTTCTAATTGATGAGAATTATATAAATATATTAAAGGATTCTGTTCATCTATTTTATTGGGATCACTTATATATGAACTTATTTCTTTTAATTTATCTATGTCATAAAATTCATCATCATCTTTATTTTGGTTACTACTACTATTAAGGATTGTTCCGTTAAATAATGATACTGGATTAGTAAAATCTATTTTTAATATATAATTAACTGTTTTATTTATAACATTAGTAAATTTATAATCTTTAGTAAAATTAGCATTTCCATTATTTAATAAAAATATTATAAATTCTTCATTAGTAATCATTTTGTTATTTTTCATAGAATAATAAAATGTTAAAGATAAAGATAGATAAATAATTACTAAAATTAAAAATATTTTTAATTTGTTTATTTTCTTGTTTTTTGGTCCTTTTAATTTCATTGATGGCATTATATCACCTATTTATATTATATTAGGTTAATAATGAGTTATTTGTCGATGTAAGGAATTATTTAAGGCAGAAGATATTAAACTAGATAATTTATCTATCAAAAAATCTATTTCGGTAGAAGTTACAATGAGATTGGCATTTATTGATGTTAAAACTTCTTCCATTAGTCTTTTTTTAGTATTATTATCTAGACTACCTACTAAACCTAGTAAATTGTTTTTTTCTTCTTGACTTAAGTCTCTATCTTTAATTTTATCTTTATATCTATTATTTCTTTTTATAATTAATTTGTTTGTTTCTTTATTATCTTTTATATAGGATAAATGTTTAAATAAATAGTTTAAGGTATCATTTACTATTATAGAAGAAGATACAACGGTCGGTACTCCTATAGCTATAACAGGTATGCCTAATGTTTTTTTACTTAATTCTTTTCTATTATTTCCTACTCCACTACCTGGGTGTATTCCTGTATCTGTTATTTGAATAGTCTTGTTAATTCTGTCAATCGAAGAAGATGCTAGTGAATCTATAGCTATTACAAATTTGGGATTAACTGCGTTTATTAATGACACTATTACATCTTTAGTTTCTATCCCTGTTTGACCTAATACGGATGGCGTAAATCCGGAGACAATACGAAATCCTTCTTTAACATTAGCATTAATTAAAAAGAGATGTCTTGTAATTACAATATGGTCAAGAACTTTTACTCCTAGGCTATCTGCTGTGGATAATCTATTACCTAATCCTATAACTAAACATTCATCACTATCTTTAATATTATTTTTTTTAAATAGTTCTTTTAGTTCTTTTTCTAATAATTTGCCTACTTTTTCTCGATCTTCATAGTTGGTTATGTCTTCAAATGTTATTGTAATATAATTTCCATCTTTACTTACTTTGTTTATGGTAACATTATCATACTTAATTATTTTACCTTTAATACTTGCATCATCTATTATTAAATCTGTTCTTAAATGATATTTTGATAGATTAATTCTATTTTTCATAGTACCTCCCTATATATTTTTAACAAATTTATTATTTTTATTTGCAATTTAAGATAATTTTTGGTAAAATGGTATGTAGTCATTGGAAGGAGAGAAATTTATGGCAAATGTTAAGAATGCAAAAAAGAAAATTAAACAAATAGAAAAAACTACTTTAAACCATCAACAATTAAAATCTACTTGTAAGAATGCAATTAGAAATACGGACAAGGCTTGTTTTGCTGGTAATAAAGAAGATGCATCTAAGTATTTGAAATTAGCTATTAAAAGTTTAGATAATGCTAAATCTAAAGGATTAATACATAAAAATAAAGTTGATAGGGTTAAATCTCGTTTAACTAAAAAAGTTAATAAATTATTAGAAGAAAAATAATCACATAGTTAGTGATTATTTTTTAGTATATCGTTAATTATATAACTTGATATTAGAATACCTGATGAAGCTGGTACAAAGGCTATACTAGAGACTTTATTACTTTTTATTGGTGGTTCAATGGAAGAAACTACCATTATTTTTTCTTTTATATGATTAGATATAACATATTTTCTTATTATTTTAGCTAATGGATCATAAGATGTTTTTCTTATATCAGTAATAGTTAACTTACTAGGATCAAATTTATTACCTGTTCCCATACTTGAGATTAACTTGATATTATTTTTTATAGAATAATCTATTAATAATTCTTTAGTTTTAACAGTATCACATGCATCTGCTATATAATCTATTTTATAATTATCTAAAACATTTATATTACTTCTTTCTAGAAACATATCTAATATAGTAACATTACATTTAGGATTAATAGAATTGATTCTTTTTTTAAATTCAAGAGTTTTTTTATTTCCAATATTTTCTCTTGTGGATATAATTTGTCTATTGAGATTACTTAAGCTTATAGTGTCATAATCTACTAATATAATATTTTCTATTCCACTTCTTATAAGAGTTTCTACAACATATCCTCCTACTCCTCCTAAACCTACAACAAGGACTGTTTTACTCTTTATTAATTCTAAATTATCATTTCCAATTAAACTTATTGTTCTCTCAAACATTATACCTCCTATATGCAGAAAAAGATAATTATAAAATTATCTTTTGAAATATCTTGGTTACCCAAAGAACCGATACTAAAGAGATAAAACCCGCGCCTAATCACACAGGTGGGTAATCACCACAAAGTAATTAGGATTCTTACTTATAGTAAGCTTTCAACACATACTTCGTTTTAGATTCCCTAAATATATCTTTGTCGGTTTTAAATATAGTTATCTAATCCTTCAGGTATTTTAATTATATCACATACCAATAACTTATTCAATATTTTTATATTTATTTTCTACCATTCCTACCTTTTTTATTATTTGTTTGTATTACGTATAAATTTGTTGGATTGTGGAGATCTATATAATTGATACCGCTCAAATTTAAGTCATCTGGTTTTTCTTTTATATTTATTACTCTTTCTAATCTTTCATATAAATCCTCAAAATTATTATTTAAAGGTTCTGATTGAAAATTTTTCCATAAAGTAGTAAATAATTTTGATATTTTTTGATCATCTTGGTATTTAATGATCTTCTCTTTTAAAGAATTAATTTTCGTATATCTTTTGGCATATATATTAAATATATTTAATATATTCTTATGTAAATTTTCAATAATTTTATTAAGTGATGTTTCTCTAAATTGTTTATTTTTAGCTTCATTAATAGCTATTTCTTTTGCTTGATTTATATATTTAATTAAAATATTATATCCTATATAATTTTCATATTGTTGTGTCTCTAAATTTACTTTTCTTTTAAATATACTTTCTTTACTATATTTATCTTTTATACTTAAAAGTTGAGACAAAAAAGCACTTAATGGTTTTGTATAATCAATTTTTTCCGGTATTTTATCAATGTAGTTTAATTTACAAAAACAATTTACTAAATCTTTCTTTATAGTTATAATGTTATCAATAGTTATATTATAATTATAGTCAACATCAATTTTATTAGTATTTTTTTGTATATAAGCAATACCTTCTCGAATTTCTTTTCTTATTTCTTCAAAATATTTTCTTAAGTTTATCATATTTAATTTAGAAATATCTTCCCAAGTTATATTAAAAATTTTATCTAAATCGTCTATTTTTTCCTTTTTATATGTTTCAATATTAAATTTAGTTTTTTCTTTGCCTAGATTATTCTTTAAAATTTCATATGCTTCATTTATTCTTTTCATCATTTCTTCTGATTCTTTTTGTTCTTCTAGAGACGCATTCTGCTTATAATCCGGATGATATTTTTTAGAAAGTGCTCTATATGTTTGTTTTAATTCTTCTATACTATAACCATCTTTTAATTCAAATAAATTTAATGCATTTATATAACTCATTTTATTCTCCTTTTAATAACTAATAGCATTTCTTTCTTTACTATATTTATACTTTATATATTTTTCATCTTTATATACAGAGAAGTATATATATTCTTTATCACTATTAATATTTAAACTATTTCTTTCATTAGAATTAGTATAACTATACTCTGTATCTATTTTCATTATTAATTTACTATCAAGGTTCTCATTTAAAATATCTATTTTATTATTATAAATAGCTACTATATAATTATCTATATAATACATATAATCATATTTTATATCATTTAATTCTTGTTCTTTTTCATTAATAAGAAAATATTTATCATTTAATTCTACTATGAATTTTTTAGAATTAATTATATTAATACTATTATAGAATGGTTCTATTTTACTACCATCTTCTAAATTAACTATTCCCCATTTTTCGAGAGTATTAACAGTTACTATGTTATCTTTATATTCTTTAATATCATCATAGATAGAAGACAGGATAGTATTACCATCAATATTTATTATACCTTTTTTATTATCCTTAGTAACAATAAATAATTCATCTGATATTTTCATATATTCACTATATTCTTCATTAATAATATTACCGTCAATATAGTTATATAATAATTCTTTATTATTTATTGCTAGTATAGCTATTTTATCATTAATTATTTCTATTATTCTAGGGCAATTATTACTACATACTAATTTGGAATAATACTTAGTAATATTTTCTTCTGTAGTACATAAAGAACCACTACAATTATAAAAACGTACATATCTATTTAGGTCAGCTGATTCCCACTTTACTTTATATTCTATAACTAACCATAATATAATTATGAGTATTACATATAAACCTGTAATCCATATTATCTTGTATAGTTTTTCTTTCTTAAATTTATGTTTTTTAGTTTTATCCACTTTTTATTCTTCCTCTCTTCAATTATATAAACTATTTTATCATAACAATGTTCTAAATATTCTGTTATATAAGTATTGGTAACTATTAGTAGAACAATTAATGCTATAGATAACCAACTATAATTAGATACGAATAATAATTCACTATATTTAAATAATGTAAAATAGAATACTAAAGAACATAGTACTAGAAGTAATTTTCTTAAAAATGTTAATGGTTTACTTACTTTATATAATAGTCTTAAATTAATATATCCAGTTACAGCAACGATTACTATTCTGTATTTATCAAAATCTAGTTTAAATATACTATAAAACATGATAATAAACAATGTATTTAAGAATACAGCTATTCCACTAGGTAGTGCATTTCTAAATACTTTTACTAGGAATCCTTTTTTTACTTTATTATAGTTAGGTTCTAGTGCCAAGAAAAATGATGGAATTCCTACACATATAGCACTTATTAAGCTTAATTGAATAGGATAGAAAGGATATTCATGAGATAGAATTATTGATAGAATAGATAATAGAAAGGAATATGTTGTTTTTACAAGGTACATACTAGAGACTCTTTCTATATTATTAACTACTCTTCTACCTTCATTTACTATTTTAGGTAATACACTAAAATCAGAATCTGTTAAAACTACTTCTGAGACACTTCTTGCAGCACTTGCGCCAGAAGCAAGGGCTATTCCACAGTCTGCTTCTTTTAAAGCAAGTATATCATTAACACCATCTCCTATCATACCGACTTTAGCATTTTCTTGTAAGCATGATATAATCTGTCTTTTTTGAACTGGTGTTACTCTACCAAATATTTTTGTATCTTTCACTATTTTTTTAAATTCTTCCATATTCTCTGGTAAGTCATTACCTGATATATATTTATTATAGTCATCCATTTCTAATTGTTTTACAATATTAGATACTGTTTCAGGATTATCACCTGATATTATTCTAATATCTACATCTTGTTCTTTAAAATATTTTAATGTTTCTTTAGCACTTGATCTAACATTGTCTTTAATTATTATGAAACCTATAACCTTACTGGTTGATTTGTTAACATCGTCATCACATTTTACTAGAGTAAGTATTCTATATCCCATACTGATATGTTTATCTAGATATTCACTATAATCACTTGTTTTATAGTCTGTTATATATTCTAAGGCTCCAAGAGCAAACGTTCCAACATCAAATTTTACTTTAGAATATTTTCTTGCTGAAGAAAATGGTAATCTATCAATAATTTTCATATCATTTCTTCTTTTATAATAATTTAATAATGCCCTATCTGTTACATTTGTTTCGTCTACTAACATATTAGATACTATTTTATCCATATCATATCTTTTATCTATTTCTATTGTTTCTACTACTTTCATAGTACCATCTGTAATAGTACCTGTTTTATCCAAACATAATATATCAACACATGCTAATTCTTCAATACCACTTAATTTTTGAATAATTACTTTTTTCTTAGCCATTTTAATAACGCCTACAGTTAGAGCTATTGATGTTAGTAAGACTAATCCTTCTGGTATCATACCTATAATACCTGCTACAGTGGATAAGATAGATTCAGAATAAGTTTGTCCACTATAGAAGTATTGTGATATAAATAACATTATACCTGTAGGAATAATTAAAAATGTAACTACTTTTAATATAGCATTAACATTTTTCATTAAATAAGAGGAATTATCTTTTGTTCTGCTAGCTTCTTTTATTAAATTATTAGCATATGTATCTCTATTTATTGATGATACTTTGGCATAGACATTACCACTAGTTATAATTGAACCAGAAATAAGTTTATCACCAGGTTTCTTTTTAATAGAATCACTTTCACCAGTTATAATAGATTCATCTACTTCACACATCTCGGATTTAATAACGGTGGCATCTACGACCATATTATCTCCTTGTTTTAAGTATAATAAATCATCTAATAATATTTCTTCTGGTTCTATTTCTTTTAAAATACCTTCTCTTATTACTTTTACTTTGCTCTTTGTTCCTATAGATAATTTATCTATAATTTTTTTGGCTTTTATTTCTTGAAAAATACTTATTAGAGTATTAAATATTATTGTAAATACAAATGTAGTATTAATAAGTGAGCCAGTAGTTAATACTAATACTAATAAAGTTAAATTTAATATATTAAATAAAGTAATAGTGTTACTTAGAATAATTTGTTTAACTGTTCTTGAATTTTTTATATTCTCATTGTTGATCATTCCGTTATTCTGTCTATATTCTATTTCCTGTTTATTAAGTCCATCCATAACTACTCCTTACTAAAATTAGGACATATTGTCCTAATTTTTATTTATAGAAATATCCATATCCTTCTTGTGGGAATGCTAATATATTTCTAGGATTGATTGAATAATAATTAAATCCATAATCATGCCATTCTGGTGTAACGCCAAAATGTAAGTGTGTTCCTGATGTGCAGTTATCATATCCACCATGTGATGAAGATGTTGACCATCCACCTACGGTTCCTATTACTGTTTTGGTTGTTACAACAGTGTTTACATCAATACCATTAGCTATACTTAATAGATGTAAGTATGATGTTGAATATCTTTTACCATTGACTATATGTCTAATATAAACCATATTACCACCACAACTTCCTCGACGTATTATAGAGTATACTACTCCATCAGCAGCCGGATATACTGGTGTGCCTTCTGGAATACAAGATAAATCTATTCCATAGTGATAATCGTTTACAATACGGCCATTTAGGTAATAGCTTCTTGCACCATAATTAGAAGTCACACAGCCCATATATATTGGGTATGTCCATCCTGTTGCATTTATAGATCCTGTACAAGAACTTAATTCTTGATTAAGTTTACAACCCATTTTTTCATAGGAATTAATTAATTTTTTAATACTTTCAATATCTTCTTCTAATGATGATCCTTCTTCAGTGTATGACTTCAAATTATAATTCAACTTATTAACTTTATTATTAAGTACTTTAATATCAGCTTCTAATTGGATATTCTTTTCTTTTAAGGTTTTTTCTTTTAATTCTAAATCTTTAATAAGTTGTTCTAATTCATCAATCAATGAAGAATTATAATTTGTTAATTGTTTAACAACAGCATATCTATATATAAGATCAGTATAACTATCAGCTTCAAATAAGTATTCTAGGTAAACGTTTTCGCCAGAAGAAAGTTGTAAAAATTTTAACATTTCATCTGTTTCTTTTCCCTTTTCTTTAATCTTCACTTTGCTCTCATCTATACTAATTTCAGCTTCTCTAATTTCTATCTTTGCATTTTCTACAGTCTTTGTCATATTATATATTTCACCATTTAAAGTGTTAATTTCTTTTTGGGTTAAAGCTTTATTGTTTTTATTCGTAGCCAACTCGCTTTGTAGATTAGCTAATTCATTTTTTAAATCCTGTAATGTTTTAGCACTTACACTACATGGTATAATCATCATTATAATCATACTAATAATTATTAGTTTCTTTTTCATAGTCTCACCTAAGATAATTATATTAATTTTATAAAGCATTGTCAATTAATTAAACTAATTTAGTTCTTAAAATATTCCTATATGTAAAGAAAAACAACTAAAACATTTAGTTATTTTTTAATATCTTTATAATAATGTTGTTCTTCTAATTTTATAACTATATCTTCTAATTCTTCTATATAATCATTTTCTAAAATATCATCTATTTCTTTTAATAATGATTCAATATCAGAATAATTTCTATAATCAATATCATACTTTAGCAATAATTCTATTTCATATTTACTAAGAAGTATTCCGTTGCCGTTATCTATATTCATAAAACTATCTAAGTCTATTATATAATTATCCATTTTTCTTGGCATCAAACTTCTTTCTTAATTCTGTATTTAGAATTTTCTTTCTAAGTCTAATACTTTTTGGTGTTACTTCTACTAATTCATCAGAATTAATATAATATATAGCATATTCAAGAGAAATAGGTCTTGGTCTTTTTAATACTACAGTATGATCACTTCCTGCTGCTCTTGTATTTGTAAGTTGTTTTCCCTTTACAACGTTAACGGCCAAATCATTTTCTCTATTACATTCTCCTACGATCATTCCTTCATATACTTCTGTACCAGGTTCAATAAACATTACACCACGATCTTCAAGATTACCGATTGAGTAGGCTGTGGACTTACCATTTTCCATAGATACTAAAACGCCTAATTTTCTTTCTCCAACAGATAAATTTTCTACTGGAAGATATTCGCTAAATGAATGATTTATAATTCCATATCCTTTAGTTAATGTCATAAAATCTGTAGCAAATCCAATTAAGCCACGAGATGGTATAGTATAATTTAGTCTTACTAATTCATTAAAGTTTGTCATATTTTCCATTTTGGCACCACGAAGTCCTAAAGCTTCTATTACACCACCAACACAATCAGATGGAACTTCTAATTGAAGACTTTCATATGGTTCGCATTTTACACCATCTATTTCTTTTATAATTACTTCTGGTTTAGATACTTGTAGTTCATAACCTTCTCTTCTTAAATTTTCAATTAAAATAGATAAATGTAATTCACCACGGCCAGATACTATCCAAGAATCTTTTTCAAAATTTTCTACCCTTAAACTTATATCTCTTTGAGTCTCTTTAAATAATCTTTCTTCGATCTTTCTGGCTGTTATAAATTCACCTTCCATACCAGCAAAAGGACTATCATTAGTCATAAATGTCATTTTTAAAGTAGGTTCATCTATTCTTAATTTAGGTAGTGCTTGTTCCCTTCCAATATTACATACTGTTTCACCTACTGATATATCTGGCATACCGGCTATAGCTACAATATCTCCGGCATGCGCTTCCTTAACTTCAATCCTTTTTAATCCTAGATATCCGAATAATTTTTGAATTCTAAATTGTTTAATACTTCCATCTAATCTTACACAAGATACCATTTCATTTTCTTTAATTAATCCGGATTTAACTTTACCTATGCCTATTCTTCCTACAAATTCGTTATAATCAAGTAAGGCTGGTTGAAATTGAAGTGGGGCATCTACTACGGCATTAGGAGCAGGTATTTCGTTTATTATTAAATCAAATAAGCCATCATAGCTTTCTTGTTGTGTAGATATATCTGGATCAAGACTACAAGTACCATTTAAAGCAGAAACATAGGCTGTTTTAAAATCTAATTGATTATCATTAGCACCAAGTTCAATAAATAAATCTATTACTTCATCTACTACTTCATTTACTCTAGAAGTAGGCTTATCCACTTTATTAATGACAACGATTGGTTTAACATTAGCTTCTAGAGCTTTTTTTAAAACAAATCTAGTTTGAGGCATTGTACCTTCATAAGAATCTACAACAAGTAAAACACCCTCAACCATATTCATAATTCTTTCAACTTCTCCACCAAAGTCAGCATGTCCTGGTGTATCTAGTATATTAATTCTATAACCATTATAATTAATAGCTGTAGGTTTAGCTAATATTGTTATACCTCTTTCTCTTTCTATATCGTTAGAGTCCATTGCTCTATCATTAATAGCTTCATTGTCTCTAAATGTTCCAGATTTTTGTAATAATTGATCTACTAAAGTTGTTTTACCGTGGTCAACATGAGCAATTATAGCTATATTTCTTATCTTATCATTCATAAATACTACCCTCTTTCTTCACACAATGATTAATTATATGACAAAAAAATAAAAAAAACAATAATTTTTATGCAATTATTGTTTTTATATATATTATCTTCTAAAATTACTTGGTGCGCTAGAATCGTTTTTTGTTAATGAGTTATTCTTTAATTTCATTACAAAATTATTCATCAATGTATTAGTTATATCTGAAATATTTTCTATTTGAAACATGCCATTATCACTAACAGTTTTTATTAACCCAGCTGATTCCGGATGAAACTGAACAGCTGTAATATAACCATCATAAGTCTCAGCCATCTCTATTACTTTTTCATCACTATACGCCGTTACATAAAGAACTTGTTGACCGTTGAAGTAATTTTGAGGATTTTTTTCATCAAAAACAACATGAAATGAATGATAACTATTTACTTCTAATACATTTCCTAAATATGATAATTGACTATTTTTATTTATATTTATTTTATGAATTGTTTCACTATGGAATGGTCGTATTTTTTCATCAAGAGGAATACATTTTCCACCAAAGGCTGCTAATATTGTTTGCATACCTAGACATATTCCAAGTATTGGTAATTTGTTTTTGTAAGCATCTTGTATTAATTTTATTTCTGGCAAATAAAATTCATTACCACCAGTTAATAATAACCCATCACAACTAAGTACTTTGTTTTTCATTTTTTCATAACTATTATTAGGCATTATTGGTCCAACGCCATCAAAATACTCTTTATATGAGTAATCAAATATTGGAGTTAAATATATTAATTCTACATCTATGTTATAACATTCTAACATATTAATTATCTTTTGAGGGACACAAAACATTGGTGTACCACTCTTCGTCTTATCAGGCTGTAATAATACAGCAACTTTATAATTTTCCATTACTTATACTTCTTTTCTTTTAAATTTTATAAATTAATTAACAAATATTTTATTAAATATATTTTTTACAAAATCATTATCGTTCATTTTATTTTCTAAATACTTGTTGAAATTATTTTTATTAATTTCATTACTAACTATGTCATTGTAATTAGGATATAGTTCTTCAATTTGTTTTCGATTTACTTTATACGACTTGCCACTAAAGTTAAAAGTAAGTTTCTCTACATTTTCAGCCAGGATCATTTATTATTCGCACCATCCAGAAGCGAAAAACATTTTCACACTTTTCAGTGCAATATAAATATACTACATTTTTATGAAAATGTCTCAAATAAAAAGAATTGAAACTTTATATTTTAATCCTTTTAATAATTACTTATTATTAATTGTAGCTTGTAGCACAATCTCATTCAGGATGAATAAGAAATATAGTAAGACTAAAATTGACTTATATTTACTTATTCTATTTCATCTAACATTTTCTTTTTTAAACTATCTATATCAGTAAAAAATAAATTAGTTCCTCTTTTCTTTAATCCAATCATATTTTTAAATAAACTTTTAATTTCATTTTGTAAATCGGTTGGAACATTTAATGGAACACCATCTACAGTATGTACATGATCTATATATTTTTCTAATGTTGGAAATGCATTTTGAAGTAATATTGCAGCATCTTCGTCAGCTATTTTCCTAATTATAATTGTATTACAAAAACCATATCGTTCTATCTTCTTATTAATTATTTTCTTATATTTATCTACTTTAGAACTTATTGGTATAAACCATAAAATATCTTTATCTTTAATAGTAAAATAAGTTGGTCTTTTTTTACCTTTCTCATGATTTTGCATTAAACTATCATCATCTACAACATCGAAATATTCATCTTTAATATGATATAAATAACCTGTCTTTATTTCCATGTGCATCATCTCCATATATAATATATCACAAATAAAAAGAAAACTCCATCATCTGATGAAGTTATTCTACATTTTCAACCAGGATCATTTATTAGTCGCACCACCTGGAAGCGAAAAACATTGTCGCCTGGAATCATTTATTATTCGCACCATCCAGAAGCGAAAAACATTTTCACACTTTTCAGTGCAATATAAATATACTATATTTTTATGAAAATGTCAATTAGTATATCCATTATTAGTATACTCCAATTATTTTATAATATTATACTTTTTCAAATCAATTATTTGTAGTTTTTGTACTATATAAACGCATTGCAATGATTTTTCACCTAATTCCAACAAATCATATTCTGTATTGTCAAGAATAATCTTAGATATTTTTACATATAATTCATTTTTCTTAAAAAAAGTAGTTTTCAATTTTTCTAGATGTTTTATTACATTACGAACCGAATATAGGAACTATTTGCAATAAAATTACAAAAAAGGTCATTATTTCTTAAATCTTTTATAATTTTCTATTCATTTTCATTTTGATACATAATAATTTGATATTTTAAATTGTTAATTTTCTCTTGATAGTCTGACTCTTTTTGAATATATTCATCTATTTTTTGTTGTAATTCATCTATTCTACTTTCGTAAGAGTTAATCATATTTTGCGTCTGAACTTCAACATTAGTATAATCCTTATAATTTTTCTTTAATATTTCAATGTTTTCCTTTGCAGTATATATCTTAACATTTTGAAGTTCATTGTTTATTGAAATAATTTTTTTATCATTAAGATTATTTATTACTTCTTTGGCTAATTTTATAGGATTATCACAGTTTGACCACATATGTATTACCGATTCTGACGAATTAGAGTGATTAATATTACAATATTTATTTATAGTATATTCTATTTTAATATTATCATTATCAGATTCAATATATTCCACTACCGGATATGTACCAAATACTAAATCATTTCGCATATCAAGTTCCATATATTCTGTTTTTAAAATATCTTGGTCATTTTCAATATATTCAAAATTTAATGTACCTACTAAAATCAAACCAACACCACTTCCAAATGCAATAAGCGAGATAATAAATGACCATATCATTTTCTTTTTATTATTTTTTCTATTAAAGACAAAGTTTAATAAAAGTAATATTAGTATTACATTTATAATTGCAGCAGATAGTATTGCTATTAACACCCCCAAAAAACACACCTGTTTTAATGATTAAAAATGAAATTATAAATGTACAAAATAAACATACTAAAGTTCCAAAAAGTATTAATGAAAAACCTAAGGTAAAGAACTTAATAATTCCTACTATTACTTTAAATATTCCATTTATAAACTTATATTCACTATGTTTTGGATCTATCACGACACCATTCTTAATACAACAAACTTTTTAGAGTGAATACAATTTAACATATATAATAAGAAAAGTTTTGTAAGTGAATAGGATTTAAAGGCACAAAAATAAGAGCCTTTCGGCTCCTATT